>Ga0209834_10000272_pt1 | contig 31826 bp, 25 predicted proteins | sample Mar14236cmmetaG_FD_184134 | JGI IMG/M metagenome (GOLD analysis project Ga0209834, IMG submission 184134) | Marine hydrothermal vent microbial communities from Guaymas Basin, Gulf of California to study Microbial Dark Matter (Phase II) - Marker... ... | reverse complement strand
ATCGGGGTTTGAGCGGACCTGTGGTGCGGACAGTTTCAACAACCCGCATGATAGATCGCCTGGCAGCCAAATACGACCTGCCAGTCTATGAAACACCAGTAGGTTTTAATCATATTGCTGATTACATGATCTCTGAGAATGTTTTGATCGGCGGCGAAGAATCGGGCGGCATCTCGATCCAGGGAAATATCCCGGAAGGAGATGGAGTGTTGATGGGGTTGTTGCTAATTGAAATGGTTTCTGTGTACGGGAAATCCCTTAACACACTGGTAAATGAGCTTCTGGAAGAAGTGGGGCCGGCTTATTATGAAAGAAAGGACCAGCGCCTGAAATATCCCATTCAGAAAAAAGAGATGGTCCAATATCTATTGGAAAATAAACCCGCAGAGATCGGAGGAGTGAAAGTCACAGAACTCCTGACCATTGACGGTGTCAAATATATTATGGACGATGATTCCTGGCTGCTGATCAGGCCGTCAGGCACAGAACCAGTCTTGCGTGTTTACGCAGAGGGGAGAACTGAGCAAATGGTCCAGGCTTTATTGGGATATGGAGAGGAAGTCGCTGAAAGTATCACCTGATCCAGATAATTATCCTGTTAAATCAAACAACCACAGCCAGAAGAGAGAAATAGCTGTGGTTGTTTATTTTTAAGTTTGACAGGCTTCAAACCATCTGAGTCAGTTGGTTGAGGTTCTTAAGCGCCGACTGAGGATGATGATCACCATCAATACGCCTGCAACAAGGACCAGACCCGGAACACCAAAATCATCCGCAAAACCCGTATTCGGGAGTGCGGTTGCTGTAGGAATTGGCGTCGCCCCACCGTCTGCCTGTTGGGTAAGCAGGGCAGCAACCGTTTCTGTGGCAGCCGGATCAGGTGTGCCGTCGGTAGGCACCGGTGTATTCGTCGGTGCCAGAACGGGAGTTGATGTACTGCTGGGGGTCATGGTTGGAGTATTTGTTGGCGGGAGGGTTGCTGTAAAGGTGGGTGTCATTGTCACCTGCTTAGCAATTGCCGTCAGCTGGGCTTCCTCTGCTACTGCTGTGTTGGTCGCATTGATCTCAGCGACCTGGGTCTGTTGTCCAGTATCACGCCCTGGCAAATACAGGACAGCATAAGCAGCAATCGCCAGCAAAGCGATCAACAGGATACCTCCGAGGATACCCGCAACGATCATGAAGGTTCGATTTGAACCTCTGCTGGTTGAGATAGTTTCTTCACTCCCAATATCTTCGAAATCCATATCTTCAAAATCGTTCATTCCCATAAGTCTCTCTCCTCAATTTACCCTGTCAGATCTCCAGTAAATTGGTTTGCTGTTCAATCGTTGATAATTTCCAGATTTGTAAGCGGTATTATGGTGCTTTTTTCATTGGCTAGTGTTACTTCTGCAAGCTGGGTTTCAACTCCATTGGACAGAACCTGTTTACCAGAAATTATTTTTTCAATTTCCCCAATTTGAGGGGCTTGCGGTCCATTTATAATGATAACCTTTTTACCCGCTTTGAGTGTCTCGACCTCAGAGGGCAAATCTGGCTCAGAAGTAGATGATTGTGAAATGATACCTTCGGGAAAGTTTCCCTGGAAGGTGTCTAGTTCCTGGGCATTCAAGGCAATATTCTTATCTTTATTTTCGATCAGAATCTTTTCGGCTGCCTTGTTCATGGGGGTTTCGCGGAAACCATCAATGATCATGATCGGATAATCCATCTTTTTCGCCAGGGGAATCAGGTTTGCTGACATGCTGCCAAGGATCAATCCCTTGACAGGCACAATACCGGCAGCCTCCAATACTTCAGGGCTCCTGCAGAATCCAGCTGTGATGATCGCACCCCTGAATCCAATATTCAGCTGTTCTACGACAAGTTCCTTCAGCAGATCATTGCTGGTTGGCTGCACGACGCCGTAGGTGGTTTTTCCATTACCCCAGACTCCCTGGATGAGCGCTCCTTTCGTTTCTATAATGGCGCCCCGTTCAGGGATGATATTAGTGATTGTTCCCTCCATGCCCGCCTGCAACTCAAAATCGGGGGAGCTGATCTCGTATAATACTTTTCCTTCGCCGGCTATTCTCACCATCCCCTCTTGAGGTGCGCGGACCACCCGCTTGAACAATCCTACTGGTCCAGCGATCACATCACCCTGTACCAGGTCTTCACCAGCCTGGCGCTGGAGGAGCTCATCCGCCCGGGCCGGGTTAACATTTAGCCCCTGGGCAATATCCATGAGAACGAATTGGGAGACGAGCGGAGCGACCACAATTACATCTGATGGGGATACTTTCTGCATCCGTCGGACAAGGACATGCCCGGCAACAGGCAGGACCCGTTCCCGTTTTATACTCGTGAGTGCGTGGATATGCTTTACTTTACTGATCATTTTTTTAACAGTATCTATACCTGTAGCTTACTCATATTTACTGAACGTTTTTCTCCAGGCCTCGTTCCTTTTCCTGTTTTTCTCGGGATCAAGTGAAAACTGAAGCGGACGTCCCCGGGCATCAATTACAATACCTAAGACACCACCAACTGCATTCACTTTCCCGGATTTCCCCGGACCTCCCATTCCTACATCAAACCGATTAAGGGGGCGGAGGTGCAGAGATACTTTTTCACCAAGCTCGACCGGAAGAATGGATAAGGATCCATATTTTATATCTCGAGTAAATGATCTTCCATCCTCGCGGTTGACCCGGACTCGGAGAATTATTGTTCCAGGTCTGGCAACCCCTAAAGGTGCAATAATCGTGCCCAAATTCAGGAATGTGCTGGATTCTATTACCTGAACGGTTAACAAAGGATTTGCCTCGGATACAGCCCCCAAGCCAGGCAGTAAGCCATTTTGATCCAGGGCTAGCGTGGTTACACCGGTGGGCTGCAAGCCGTCAAGTAATATAGACAGCGGGTGATAGCGTTTAGGTGCCAGGGTCAGGATTCTCCCGGATCCGATGATCGGTTCCATGAAGGGCAGCAGTGTACCTCCCGCCCCGAGCTGTTTTGGCAGGTCAGGGACAGTTTGCTCTGCAGCATACCTTATAGCCTGCTTGGCAACTGCCAGCTCGATCTCGAGCTGTTCAACATCAAGAGGAAGAGAACAGGGGTACACTGATTTATTATAGATATAGTCCCTGATCTTCTGGTCTGAGAGCTCAATTGGCATCCAGCGCTTGATCAATTCGAGGGAATTCTTTTCGATCACGCCAGCTGATCCAGAGCCAACTCCCAAACCGGGAAATACCCGCAGAGTTTCTTCCCCGTTAAATGCGGCTGCCAGGATAGTTGAGTCGGAACCAATATCGACTCCCAGCACTCCTTTTTCCGGCTCATATTTTTCACTCAGAAATCTGATTACCCTGCCAAAAGCAGCAGCTGTTGAGGTGAATGTTCCCTCAGTCCAAGAGAGAACTTCCCTGAGGCCGCCGGATTGTTTATTCCGGAATTCCTTATATATTTCATTGATCTCTTTCTGGGCGGGCTGGATGTTCTCTTTTCCGAGAACTGGCTGGATATTGGCAGCTATTCTCAGTTTGCTAATCTTCGATAGCCCAGATTTGACTTCGTCCTGAAGCTGTTCGTTTCCGGTGAACAGGATATGGGGGCGCTGACTTTCGTTCAGCATATAGCTGGATAAACCGATGCTCTCGAGGATGCTCAGAAGAGAATGGGAGGCGCCATTATTTGTGCCGCCTGTAATTATGATCAGGTCGGGCCGTTTTCTGGTCAGCATATTTATGCGATCAGAGGATGTCCGGTGATCGTTCAGTGATATCTCGTCAATGATATTCGCATACGTGGTGTGAGCGAGATTCCGGGCATTCTGCAAGGAGACGGTATCCAGCAGGCCGACTGTGACTACAGAGATCGGATTTCCGACTGACATGGTCGCAACCATGATATCAACCCCCTGATTATCAGGGGTGCCGGGTATGATTATGCCATCTTTTTCACTTAATAAAACCCGGCCGGTAATATATTGAAGTTGCTCCAACGACCGCCATATGCCTTCGGTGACATCAAAATGGGGCGCTCCTGCTGATGTCGGCGCACTTCCGACAGCCACAAAGCGGTATTTTCCGCTTACCACATCGAAAAAAAGCGATCGGGTAATCGTGCTTCCGATATCAACTGCTATAACTGATTTGGCTGCAACTATAGTTGTATTCATGACACCTAGAATGAAGAGAATAACTGAAAACCAATACTGTTAAGGAAAGCCCAGAATGAGGTCAACCTCTCTACCAGGGCAGCTAGGGCAGTCAGTAAAACACCGGCATACAAAGCCCCAAAAGTGATCGCCAGAAAGACCTTGCCGACTAAGCTGATATATTCGATGATTGGCAGCCTTTTGTCGGATTGTCCGGGAGTATCCTGGGTTCCAAAATGGAAATAGATCAGGGTTGTAACTGTTCCCAAGACTATGATGATACCATTGATGGCTTGATCCCAGCGGCTGGTGGTGATGGTATAAGCTGATGGATCCACGCTGTTGATTGTACCCAGGATCTGGGGGAAGAGTGTGCCAGTGATTGCCCCGCCGATAGCTGCAGCGGCGCCAATTCCAACCAGAATAGCAACGGACCAGTTTCCAAGCTTGCGGAAAGGGGTTACTTTGAAAAACAAGAACACACTGGGTATAAATAATAGGATGGATAATAGCTGTTCCCCACGGGATCCCTGGATGAGGGGGATGATCAGGCGGGGGATCAGTACATTGTTGACTGTGACAATGGTAACATAACCGGCGGCGACGCCAATAAAAATATGGATCGCCAGCCGGAAGAACGGGTTATCACCCAGTAGATAACTGAAGATCAGGATCGTCAGTAAAAACCCCAGGGATAATCCAATAAAATCCATCATATTAGCCATAATTATTTGTTAACTCCTGCAGCCCTGGACCTGTGGCGGGAAAACAGGGATAATACGCCATTTGCCAATCCGCCGATAAATATTGTTCCAACTGTGATAATAATGCCCAAATTAAATGGAAGCCAGGCAGTGGTCGCCAAATTTGGCCGGTTCAGCAGCAGCTCATAATTCATACTGTCAATAATTCCGGAAACGTAACCTTTTACCAACTGAGGCGATGAGCGAAAATAGGGCTGGATCAATGGCTCAGCCTGGGCGCTGATTACCATGTTCAATGGTGTATCTTCCAGGATAGTGGCCACCTGCTCGATCCAGATCTTTGCCGTATCCGGATCGTCTGTAATAACCAGGATCATAGCAAAATCATTAATTGAGTCGACATGTAGAAGCGGGGGTGATCCCCAGGCATTGCTGCCGTCAAAAGCCAGGGGAATGATCTTTTTTGGTGCTATAACGAAACTTAACAAGCCAGCTGATTCTCCAGGCAAATATCCCAGGTTGATGTACTGCTGGGTATGAATGTATTCGTGCTTTTCCTGAGTAGTGGCTAGGAAATGATCTGCCAGGGCTGGACCGGTGGGCTGGGTAGAAATAAAGGATAGATAAGTGCCTTGTTTCATCAAATGGTCTACGACACCCGCCGCTGCGGTATGCAGTTCTCCTGCTGAAGCAGGCTGATAATCAAAAGCGATCAAGACTGGTTGACCATCGTACAGGCTCTCGATCTGTTCGTATAAAGCCCCGTAACCTGTATTTTGAACCTGGGCAGCGGAGGGAGGGTCTGTGTCAATTATTCCCCCAAAGACGACGGTCCCTGTCGTGGTTACCAGCATGATAATAGCAATTAACCAGCGCAAGACCCGCTGGGTTGCGACCGGGGCAGGTTTTTGGATGGTTTTGGTTTTATTCTCATTTGTGATGAGCTTCTTCAATACATTGACATAATCCTGGTGGTTTTTGGTGGCAAATAGATCCAGGGGTTTCCTGGCGGCTCTTTCAGGATCAAAGGCAACTTCTGCTTCGGCAGGCAGCACACTGGGGATGCCTGCCAGAGGCCCGTAATTTTCTATATAATCTTCGTCCTCTGAGAGTCCAGTGGCGTCGGTAGATTCAACAACCGGACGCATGGCTTCGACCCAGCCGGGCAGTTCGCCCTGGGATAATTCTTCTTCAAAGTCTTCAAATGCAGAATTGGTTGATGCAGATGTCAGCCAGCCTGGCAGCTCATCGCTAAAGAGGTCATCAAAAAATTCTTCTTCTTCGATCTGGAATGGGTCAATGACCGTATCAGAATCTTCTTCGCTCCCCGCTAAAGACCCTTGATCTTCCGCGGCCTTCTCAGCAGCCTTTTTTTCTTCTGCCCAGGACGGGAATTTGATCTGTTGGGAATCACTCATTCCTGACGCAGGTTCGTCGTCATCTTCTTGAGGGAGCTTATCGGTGATACCCCTTATAAGTGAGGGTTTGTACTCCTCATTGGTGCGGTCTTTCTTGAGCAGGAACGCATTCAGTGATTCATCATCACCATCAATTTTAAGCCAGGCGGGCAGATCGCTGGCTGGAGCGGCTTCATCACTATCGGCAGGGGGGTGTGAATCTTCCGGCGGCTTTACCTCTTCAGGCATTTCTTCCGCAGGTTTTTCAGACACGGATAGCCAATCCGGGAAGGATGAGTCCTCGTCCACCAGATCGCTGCTTTTGTTCAGCCTTTTGATCTTATCCAGCCAATCGGTTTGCGGTTTGGTGGGCTGTGCTGGAGTTTCTTTGGCTGCCTCTCTGGACTCAGGATCCTGGAGCATGTCCAGCCAAGCAGAATCGTCACTGAAACCAGGGGAGCCAAACTCCGGGAGGGGATCCTCGTCTTCATCATAGAGATCAGGGCGAAAACCTATAGGGGCTGGCTCGCTATCAGGATCTGGTGTTAAGTAATCTAAATCGCCCGGCGGTTCATCAGCTGGTTGTCCAGGACCAGCAGCAGCTTCCTCTCCGTCCAGGGCTGCTAATAAGCCCAGCTCAGTATCAGTTTCCGGTTCAGAATATTCTGTTTTTGCCGGTTCTTCACCTGCGTCCGGAGTGAGATCCCATTCCTCCACTGGGCTTTTTACTGGTTCTTCTTCCCGTGCGGGTTCCTCTTCAGTAGAGGATGAAGAAAGGAAATCCCATTCATTAACTATACTCTTACCGGGATCTTCTTTGGGCGGTTCTTCTTCGGAGGAAAGGGAAGAAAGAAAATCCCAATCCTCAACTGGATCCTTGGTAGATTCTTCTTCCGCTGAGGGTGATGTTAGGAACTCCCGTTCCTCACCAGATTCTTTGGTAGGGCTTTCCGTTTCGGGGGCGCTGTCATCCGAAAGCGAGCTAAGGAAATCGAGGTTGTCCGCAGGTTCTTCAACCGGCGGGGTTTTTTCTAATGAGCTGTCTTCAGCGGAAGGTTTGGTCAGGTACTCCCACTCTCCTCCGGATGTGTCGCCAGGACTTTCTTCTCCCAACAATTGATCGCGTGCGGAGGGCTCCAGGAACGGGTCGAAGGCAGGAGGTTCTGGCTGCTTTTTTTCTTCTTCGGGATCTGTAAATGGATTATCGGTTGCGAAGAAGTCATCCAATCGGGAGGAAGCATCAGACTCTTCTAATGGCTGAGGTCCCCCTTCTGAGGGAGGGCCATCTTCAGGTTCTGGGGCGGGGATTAGATCATCCAATCGGGAGAATTCATCCAAAGAGCCGGCAGCCTGGGGGGTTACTTCAGGAATTTTTTCCAACGGTTCTTGGGGAGATAATAAACTGTCTAAGCGCGAAGCTTCGTCCATCGGTTCCGGGAACTGAGCTGGAGTTTTGTCAACGGTATTGTCGAAAAGATCATCTCGCAGCGAGGGGCTATCGAGTGGGAGAGGATCCACGCTGAACAGGGGAGCCCCACAATGATCACAAAAATTTTGATCATCTGTGTTAGGTTTTCCACAAGTTGAGCAAATGATCTCAGTCATGATTATTCACCGTAAGGTCGATCAATTCCCATTAGGATCCGGATACCTGTTGTAATTGTGCCCAGGGCAATACCTAGCAGCAGCCCGCGGGCTCCTCCCAGGGCTGGGACTCGCAGGATCCATTCGCGAATCGCGTGCAGGAAGGGGAGCGTTGCTGGGGGAATCGAAAATGACCCCAGCAGGACCAATAGAACAACAAAAAAGAAGACAATTGAGAAAACGTCCATCCGCTTCCGCAGGATGCTGGCGGCCGCATAGGTAAGGCTGACAGCCGTTACGGCAAGCAGACTAGTCTCAATCGGCAGCTGAATATTTGTGAATATCCAACCGGTCATCTGGTAGTTAGGTTTACCGACCAGGTAGGTTTGGACCATGTCTATAATGCCAATAACCAGTGTAGCCAGCAGGGAGATTACAAGGATCAGGCTGTATCCTGAATTCTCACTATCCGCTCCCAGTTTTTTTATATGGACTGTGATCAGATTGATAATGCCAACTAGAAGGGCAACTGCCGCCAGGACCAGTCCGGTTCTCAGAAGGATAAAACGGACATTTGTAAATGAGGGTATGAAATATCCGGCCAGGACAATAATGCCGACTCCGATGGCAACAGCAGTAGAGAAAGGAGACTTCAGATCGATCTTCACATTGAACCTGCCAGGACATTTTCAAAAAAAGTGTTGATTCCCAGGATATTCAGCAAAACACTGGCCAGGATGATAAAAATAATGATCCAGCGGACAACGTCCTGGGCTGAAATGCTTGCCTGGTATATTTTTCCTTCGCCCAGGTAGGCTCCGCCTGCAAATAATTCTTCCCCGATCAGGGGGTCTGAGGCGCTGGCATAGATGACAGACTGGGCAGTGAGTTGGGATGTTCCGGCGATAGTGGGACTGCTTTGCCTCTCCCCGGCAGTCGTGATCCAGGCGATTTCATTTCCAAACCACCCAGTATGGATATTGGCGGAGACATTGTCGTCACGGATTATGCTCAACGTGCCAGCAGCATAAGAAAAAGGCGTAACGCCGATCAACTCGCCTGACGGATTTTTGACATGATCTGTTACACTGATCGCTTTTGAGCTTCCCCGGATCGTATCCTGCGCCAGAATAGAGATTACCGGGTTTCCAGTTGAGGCAATGGGGGGTTGATCGCAGACAGAGGATTTTTCAATGACCTTTTTTAGAATTCCTAAGCCTGCCAGGGCAGCAGCGAACTCGGGACCGGTAATGCCCCCTCTGCCCAGGGATATATGCAGCTGGGATCCATCTTCAACAGCCACGTTGATTTCCTGGATGATTTTGTCGTACGCGGGAATCGGGCGGAGGTTCTTGGTTTTCCGGTCTTTATTTATGAACGAAAAAAAGACCATCAAACCGACAAAAAGTACAATAACCACTATTCCCGTGAAGCCAGTAGCAGACACAGATAATTCCTCCAACTAGGCTGTTGGTTCGTAATTTCTGAGCGCCTCGATAAATATCTCTGTTTCCGATGGGTCTTCTAAAATCTTGGCAAAGTCCTGGGATTGCTCTTTAGGGATGAAAGAGGATAAAACTGGTTGGCTGAGATAGACCAATTGGGCGCCAAGCAAGCTCATTGGACCCAGAGCTTCCAAGAAGGTCGCGGTGAGGTTCTGGAGCCGTAATTTATACAGCGATTCAATCCATTTTGCCCTATTTTTTTGAATTTCCATAGCTCAGAATTAGTATAGCATAGTTTCATTATTCAAGCGTAAGGCCCTCAATCTGCAAGATATGACTAATGATATCCCGGGGGGATTATTTCTCATACTGTGCCTGGTCGATATAATGGCATAATCTATAATATAGAAATATGTATCATTGTCAGGGGTGGGAGGGTATTATGCAGCCAGATTTAACTGAACAGATCCTCGAATTAGTGCGTTTGACAGCTACAGATTTACCGCCAGATATTGAAAAGACCCTCCGCGAGTCACGGGAGCAGGAAGAAGAAGGATCGGCTGCCCGGGGCGCGCTGGATACGATCCTGGAAAATGTAAAAATGGCCCGGGATAATTCTACTCCTATCTGCCAGGATACAGGAACGCCTTTATTTTTTGTGAATTATCCAGAAGGTTGGAGCACCAGGAAACTGAAACGGCAAATCCAGGAGGCGGTTATCCAGGCCACAAAGAAATCTTACCTGAGGCCCAATTCAGTTAATACCTTGACTGGAAAAAACACCGGTGATAATAGCGGTGATGAACATTACCCCGCGATCCATTTTGAGGAGATCGAAGGTGATCAGGTAGTGATCGATCTGATCCTCAAGGGGGGAGGCTGCGAAAACGTCAGCACTCAATATAAACTGCCGGATTCTTCCCTTGCTGCCGGCAGGGATTTGGATGGCGTGCGGAAAGTCAGCCTGGATGCTGTGGTCAAAGCACAGGGAAAAGGCTGCGCTCCTGGCACTCTGGGTATCGCCATCGGCGGTGATCGCGGGTCATCTTATATTGCTTCCAAGGAAGTGTTGAAAAGGCAGCTGAACGATTCAAACCCGGATCCCTCCCTTGCTGATCTGGAAGATCAGATCACAGATCAGGCCAATCAGCTGGATATCGGCCCGATGGGTTTTCGTGGCAAAACCACTGTTTTGGGGACAAAGATCAAGAACCTGCACCGTCTCCCGGCCAGTTATTTTGTATCGATCTCCTATATGTGCTGGGCTTATAGGCGCAGGAAAATGGTTTTTAAAAATGGAACTGCCAGTTTTGAGTGATTTTCTTTCTACTTTTCTAACCTGGGCGGCTCGATGAGCCGCCCTTTTTGTTTAAGGGGAAAGGGACTCGGTCCCTAATTGAGATCGAGATTAATGTATCGTATCTGCATCCTCTCCAGGGGGTTAATTTTAGATATAGCATAATCAAAAATTCCTGAGGAGAGATCCATGTTATCTGCACCTAATCAAGAATTATCACTATCACGTAAACGCTGGCTCTGGTACCTGTATGACGTTGGAAACTCAGCTTATGCGGCGGTTGTGATCCTGGCAATCTACGCAGCCTATTTTAAGGGTCACGTGGTAGGCGGCGCAGAAGGCTCACGGTTGTGGGGAATCTCGGTGGGCATCGCCATGCTGGTCGTTGCGTTGATTTCACCTGTCCTGGGAGTGATCGCAGATCATACAGGACAAAAGAAACGGTTATTAACATATTTTACGATCTTGTCTGTGACTTCCACAGCTTTATTGTATTTTGTCCAGAAGGGAGACATCCTGCTAGGGATGGTCCTTTTCATCCTGGCGGAGATCGGTTATAGGGGCGGACAGGTATTTTACAATTCCTTGCTGCCAGAAGTAGCGGACCAGGAGGAGATCGGGCGGGTTTCCGGCAAAGGCTGGGCGATCGGCCTGATAGGTGGGATCGTGTGTTTGTTTATAGTCCTGGTCCTGGTGACTGTATATGAGGGCACCTGGATCGTGCGTTTTTCGCTGGTGATAACGGCAGTCTATTTTGCTATTTTTGCAGCGCCATTATTCATCTGGTTCAGGGAAAAAGGGGAGAACAGAAAACTGCTGACCGGAGAGAATGTATTTTCGACCGCAATCCAACGGCTTAAAAAATCCTTCCAAAGCATTAAGAATCACAGAGAATTTGTGAAATATATCATTGCCTTCCTGATCTATAACGATGGGATACTGATGGCAATCAATTTTGCCGCCATATTTGGGGCGGTGATGTTCGGGCTTGATCAACAGCAGATCATCCTGTTTATGATCTTGATCCAGTTCACCAGCGTGATCGGGGCTTATATTTCGGGTTGGATAGCAGATAAGAGAAGTGGAAAAGCAGCCCTGGTCATATTCTTATTGATGATGATCGGGGCTGTTGTCGGTCTGTTCATTGTTGAATCCGTGGCTGGATTTTATGTTGTTGGCGGAATCGCCGGGCTGGCCTTGTCTTCGGTTCAGGCCGTCAGCCGGGCAATGGTTGGCGCTCTGGCACCTCCCGGCCGCAGCGCAGAATTCTACGGATTTTTTGCGGTTGCAGGCAGGACTTCTTCCTTTATCGGCCCGACGATCTACGGGTTTGTAGCTGCTGAAGCAGCCATATTCTTTGAAGCCCAGGGCGAGGGGGCTTCATTCCTATGGTTTAAGCTGCTTGAAGGTGGAGGGCCCTTTGCAGAACAGCTGGGACAACGAGTGGCGATCCTGCCGGTGATCCTGTTCCTGGTTGTGGGCCTACTCCTTCTCCTGCGTGTCAATGAAAAGAAAGCCAGAAAGCAGATCGGCGAAACTGTGTCCGCCTAGGTTTTCCCTCAAGTAACTTTCAGCTGTTTCTTGGAGTAATTCTGATAGATCCCGTCCTCAACGATGGTTTGTAGGCGTTTAAGGGCTCGGTGAATATCAACAAAACTTGTATACAAGGGTGCGATGCCCAGGCGGATGTTATTGGGGGCGCGGAAATCGGGTATGACCTTCAAAGTAGTATCTTCGGGCTGAGGGTCAATTAACGCCCGGCAGATCCGGTATGCTTCCGGGTGCCTGAGTGAAACATGGGAACCCCGCCGGGAAGAATCCAATGGAGATCCCACTTCAAATCCCAGCGGAAGTAATAATTGCTGCGCCAGGTAGATCAAATAATCGGTTTGTTTAACACTCTTCTCCCGCAGCTGGTCGGTACCTGCTTCCAGCAGGATTTCCAGGGCAGGTTCAATTCCAGCCATAGAAAGGATATGGGGTGTGCTGATCTGGTAGCGGGAGATGCCATCAGCCGGAGAGAAATCCAGATTAAAGGCAAAGGGTGCCTGGTCAGCAAACCAGCCCCAGATGGGGGGAAATAGTTCTTTTTGCAGTTCCTTTCGAACAAACAAAAAAGCGGGAGAACCGGGACCACCGTTAAGATATTTATAGGTACAGCCAACGGCCAGATCTACATCCCAGTCGTTCAACTTAAGGGGCACCGCGCCAACCGAGTGGCACAGATCCCACATGGCCAGGGCTCCATTTTGGTGGGCTAATTTCGTGACCTTCTGTATGTCATACATGAAGGCGCTTTTAAATGCGACCTGGGTCAGCGCAACCAAAGCAGTATTCCCGGTGATGGTTTTATTAATGCTTTCTTCAGAGAAGGATATTGAATCCTCTGACCGGATCAGGTCTAGTTGATGGCCCGCGTTCAGGATATCGATCACCCCTTGGAAAATATACAGGTCAGTGGGGAAATTGAACTCATCACTGACCAGGACCTTCTTTCCGGCCTTGTATTTCAAGGCTGCGGCGGCTAGTTTAAAAAGGTTGACCGAGGTTGTATCACAAACCACTACTTCATCATCTCGGGCGCCGATCAGTTGAGCTATCCTGGATCCCAGGCGGGTTGGCATTTCAAACCAGCCTTTGTTCCAGCCCTCGATCAGACCTTTTCCCCACTCCTCTTCGATCAGATTCTGGAGATGGGGAACTGTAATTTTAGGCAACCTTCCCAGGGAATTACCGTCCAGGTAGATAATGTCAGGATCAGCGATAATAAACTGGTCCCGGAATTTAGCCAATGGATCCTGGTTATCAAGCTGGGAGGCGTAGATCTCCTCAGTAGTTTGTTTCATGGACGTTACCCTCTGGTAAGAATTACTGGAATAATCAATCCGCAGGCCGAATTGGAAGAAAACCCTTTCAGTTATTACGATAATGGGTGTGAAATTCGGGCTGCATCAATCAGCAAAATGCGAATATTGGCCTTGTGCCAGACGCTGTTTTCCTTCCTCTAATAGATCCTCGGGAATGGTTCTGAAAGTTTCCCCCACTTCCGGGTCTTGGGGGGAACGGGGCACGTTTCCGTTTTGCAGAGCAGTTACTGCCTCAGCCATTAACTCGCCCGCCAGAATGGCAATCCGGGAATTTATACTTTCGTAGGTATCGCCTCGAAAGACTGGGAGTTCCCTTGAGACAATGATGTCGCCAAGATCGATTCCCGGAGATACAAAGTGAGCGGTAGCGCCCTGGGCCATATCTTTATATAAAGCCCAACCTGCCGAAGCTGACCCGCGCAGCCAGGGAAGCAACCCCGGATGGGCATTGACTGTGGACTGCCGTGGTATCTCAAGGATATTTGGTTTGATGATGCGCGTTCCACCCAAAACGAGAACGTCAGGTTTATCGTCTGCAAGCAAATCTTTGCAAGTGTCGTCATTATGATTTGATACACAATATACCGGGATCTTCCTGCCAGATACCAACTGGGTGAGTCGGGGCGGCAAGGGCTGTCCTGACATGCGTGTCAAGAATTTCTGACGTTCTTCATCGCCCACATCCGATACTTCCTGGATGATCATGCTTGGAATCAGGTCTTTTTCGAGCAGGATCCGCAGCATCTCCCGTCCGTAGGGATGGTCTTCTAATACAAGGAAAACAAAATGAAGGGGCATAGCGATTAACCTCTTTCTTGACGAGAAAATCTCGGGCAGTAATCCGATTATACTCCGTAACACCTCCATCGTTAATCTGGAGCAGGGATATCGATCGGAATTCAACTAGGAAGAACGAAATATAGAAAGAGCGGCGGGTTGAATGAGCCCGGTCCAGTTCCAATACATTTCCCAGGTGGGATGCAGGCCGTCATCTGCCAATAATTCAGGGTACTGTTCCGCAAAACGCGAGCTGGAAGTCAAGTCAATATATTCTACTCCCCTTAAGCGGGCAGCAGCCAGGTTGATAGCGTTATATTGATCTAGCTCTTCCTGGACCTGGCTGCGGTCAAACTCCCCACCATGAGGAGTAACACTCCAATCGGGGATGGACAACACCAGGACGCCCTCAGCGCCTTTCCTGGAAAAGCTAATGCTTCGGTCCAATAAATCCCTGAAATTCTCCGCATAGACAGACGGTTCAATTTTCTCGTACTGATCATTGACTCCGATTTGAAGACTGACAAGGTTGAATGAACCGCTGGGAGGGTTAGAGTTGAGTGCCTCGATCAAATTCAGGCTGGCCCAGCCGCTTTGGGCGATTATTACTGGGTCTGCGATCTTGATGCCTTTCTGACGGAGCTGGCTGGTCAATTGGTAAGGCCAGCTGTCATCAGCGGGCAGGCCGCTGCCAATAGTATATGAGTCACCCAGGGTGAGCATCCGCAAAGGTTTGGAAGTCATCATAGGTTGTGATGCTGATTTAGATAATCCTGATAAAATGCCTCTTTCCCACCTGCAGCACTCCAGTGCGAGTGAACTCGGCATGGGGGTCATCCAATTTCCTGTCATCCAGCCGCACTGCGCCCTGCTGGATCATGCGCCTGGCCTGGCTGCGGCTTTCAACCAATTTGGCTGCTTCGAGAACGTCAAGCAAGGATTGGCCTGGTTTAAGTTTATATTCATCCATCTCTTCTGGCTGGCCTTGCTCCTGAAATACCCGGACGAATTCAGCCTCTGCTTTTTTAGCTTCTTCCTGGCCGTGATAAATGGTGACTATTTCCCTGGCCAGTTTCATCTTAGCGTCTTTGGGATGGATCTTTCCACTGCTGTAATCGGCTTCAAAATTAACGATCTCAACCGGTGTCCAGCGAGTGACCAGGCGGCAGAAGACCCCCATGGCTTTGTCAGGGATGCTCATCATTTTTCCGTACATGTCTTTGGGATCGCCAGCGATGGGGATATCGTTACCGAGGGATTTGCTCATCCGGATCTCGCCGTCTGTACCGGGCAGGATCGACATGGTGATGCCAATATTGGGTTTTTTACCCAGGGCAGACATCAGCTTCCTGGCAGCAGTGACGATATTGAATAGCTGGTCGGTTCCACCTACCTGGACATCCGCATCCAGCATGTAGGCATCATATCCCTGCATCCAGGCATAAAAGAATTCGTGCAGGTATACGGGATCATTATTGTTGTACCGCTTGGCGAAATTATCCCGGGTCAGGAACTGCTGGACGGTGAAATTCGAGCTGATGTGGATCACATCTTCAAAGGTCAGCTTGGATAGCCATTTGGCGTTATGTTTGATGATGGTTTTGTCGCGATCAAGGATCTTAAATGCCTGGTCAGCATAGGTGTTGGCATTTTCAGACACCTTTTCTGGGCTCAAGCGCGGTCGTAATTTATCCTTGTCAGACGGGTCTCCAACCAGAGTTGTGAAATCGCCGATCAGGAAGGTCACTTCGTGGCCCAGTTCCTGGAATTGGCTCAATTTTCGCATGGTAACAGTGTGGCCCAGATGCAGATCTGGTGCTGTGGGATCATAGCCACAGTAGACTTTCAGGGGGCGTTTTTCTTTTTCCGCTTCCAGCAGGCGTTCTTTGAGTTCGCCGGCCATGGCCTGTTTCATCTGCTCATCGCCGTAATCGGCTCCCTGCATCAGGTAGGCTACTTGTTCATCTATGGACATCTTATTCTTAACCATCTGCTTCTCCCAAATCTTGACTGACCTTTACATAATAACACGCCCCCGATTGGGAGGGCGTGTAGGGAAGCACTGATCTATTGATACGGGCCAGCGCTTCTAGTATCGGTAATAATACAGGTCCTGAGTTGGACTGCTGTTCAGGGTCATGGGGTTATTATAACAAATTATTAGGTCAAATATGGAGAGGAAACGGTTTCCTCAGAAGGAAACCGTTTCCTGGTTGGTTTTTACTTCGTTACTTCCAACCCGAGGGTCGCTTCTTCCCCCTCGAACAGGGCTGTCCCGCTGAAGGCGCTCTTGGTGGGGTCGCCTTCTTCCATCTCCAGGGTGAGGGTCTCCTCCATGATGTAATCACGGTGGGTCATGACCGCGCTCTGCAGGGCGGGGGTTGCTTGATAGACCAGCTTGATCCGGTCGGCGATATCAAAATCAGCCTGTTTGCGGAAATCCTGGATACGCCGGACCATTTCCCGGGCCAGGCCTTCTTCCCGAAGAGCATCGGTGATCTCGGTATCAATAGCAACAGTCAGAAGTTTGCTGTCAACTGTTGCCAGTCCTTCTGCGGCCACGGTTTGTACAAGAACCTCGTCTGCCTCAAGTGAAATCTCTTCTTTCCCGACCTTGAGTGGTATGGAGCTGCCTTGGTTGGCCAGGGCAGCTACTTGATTGGGATCCAGTTTAGAGAGGGCAGCTGATACCTTAGGGAACTCTTTGCCATATTTGGGACCCAGGAGCTTGTTATTGGGAAGTACTTTATAGCCCAATAGGGATTCTGCCTCCTGGACAAACACCAGGTCTTTGACATTCAATTCATCCCGGACGATCTCGACTAACTCATCATCCAGTTCTGCCCGGCCTTCCTTGACATGGACGAGCACCTGGGATAGCGGCTGGCGGACCTTAATACCTGCATTGCTGCGGGCGCTCAGGCCCTGGCTGGCGGTTTCCCGGGCCAGCCTCATCTGGTCGATCAGCTTCTGGTCGATGGCTTTCGTATCAGCTTCAGGCCAGAGAGTGTGGTGGATGCTTTCCCGGGCTTCCGGGTAAACGGACCGGACCAGATTCTGATAGATATCTTCTGTCAGGAATGGAATAACTGGCGCCAGGGAGCGGCTCATCTTGACCAAAACATGCCAGAGTGTGGCATAAGCAGTGTTCTTATCTAGATCAGTTTCAGTCTTCCAGTAGCGTCTGCGGGAGCGGCGAACATACCAGTTGCTGAGATCATCCAGCATGGTTTCAAAAACCAGGGTAGCGTTATAGGCATTGGAATTCTCAAATTCCTTATTAACCTGCTCAACTGTCTGGTTCAAGCGGCCCAGTATCCAGCGATCCAGCGGGTTCTCAGATTTTGGCGTTGTACCTTCCGGTGTATCTTTATCAAAACCTTTTTCGTCCGGAGCCCAGCCGTCAATTTCGGCATAAGTTGTAAAGAAGGAATATACATTCCAGAAGGGGATGATAAAACGACGCCGTGTTTCCTCGGCTCGATGGTAACCAAAGAGCAAATTATTTTCTGGTTTGTGAGTGCAGTATAACCAGCGCATAACATCCACGCCCATTATGTCCGCGGCTTCATTGAACTCGATCGAGTTGCCCCAGGATTTGTGCATTTCCCTTCCGTCTTCCGCTTGTAGGCTGGCATAGCTAAAGTTTTCCAGGAATGGCGGTGAACTATCCAATACTGTTCCCATGGCAAGAAGACTGTAGAACCAGTTCCGGAACTGTCCGGGGAAGGATTCGCTGATCCAGTGGGCGGGATACCATTTTTCCCAAAATTCAGGGTCAACCCGGTAGCTCAGGGTGGAGAATGGAACGATGCCGGCGTCCAGCCAGGGATTTCCCACGTCGGGAACCCGGGTCATTTTGCCGCCGCATTTGTCACAAGCAATGACTACCTCATCGATATAGGGACGATGGGGCGTATGACCCTTAAAGGCTTCAAATCCTTCTGTGGCCCTTTCTTCCAGCTCATCATCGTCGCCAACCACGTGGAAGTGGTCGCAATCCTCGCAGACCCAGATCGGCAGGGCCAGGCCCCAGTAGCGTTTTTTGGAGATCATCCAGTCATGCATATTCTTGAGCCAATCCAGTTCCCGGGCATGGCCAAAATCAGGGATCCAGCGGATCTGGTCCACTACATCCATGATCTGATAGCGCAGGCTGGCCTCTTTTTCAGCCGGGGTCAGTTCTTCCCTGGGTTTATCGTAGCTCTCACCCATGCTAATGAACCACTCATCAACCAGCCGGAAGACCAATTCGGTTTTGCAGCGCCAGCAGGTGGGGTAGCGGTGGGTATAGGGTTCTACGTGATACATAACCCCTTTCTTTTCCAGATCTGCGAAGATATCATCAGCGACATCGGAAACATGTTTTCCGGTCAGCCAATCAAAACCTTCAATGAAGTATCCCTCTTCTGTGAGGGGGGCAAGCCTGGGCAGGGGAGTTTCAAAGGAGAGCTGAAAATCCTCCGCGCCGCAGCCTGGAGCAATGTGAACGATACCGGTGCCTTCTTCTTCCCCTACCTCATCCCACAGGATGACCTGGTGGGCTTCCACGGCGTTTTGAGATATGCCTTCAATGAGTTCTTTGATATCTGTCACGCCGCCTTTGGTTTGGGCTGCCGGTAGATCGTCAAATGGGCCGTCAAACGTCCATCCTTCCATCTCTGCGCCTTTGATTTCGCCCAGTACTTTATATTCACCGCGCAGTATGCCCATGGTGCCTTTGGACAGGTAGACGATATGTTCCTGTCCTTCATTGGGCGCGGGGAGTGAGATTTGAACCTTGAGGTAGGTTAATTCAGGGCCAACCGCAGCAGCCACGTTGCTGGTCAGGGTCCAGGGTGTTGTAGTCCAGATCAGGAGGGATTCCCCGGCGCGTTCCCGGAGCGGGAAGCGCAAGGTGACCGAGCGGTGGGTAAGCTCGGCGTACCCGTCAGTCACTATTTCATGCTGGCTGATGGCAGTGGCACAGCGGGGGCACCAGGGCATAACGTCTGCGCCCCGGTAGAGCCAGTCATTCTCCCAGCATTTCTTGAGGAACTTCCAGATCATATAGTTGTTTTCGTTGGAGAAGGTGAAATATGAACCACCCATTTCTTGCATACCCAAACGGCCGACGATCTGTTCCACGGTATCGGTCACAGGCCCCTTCGATCCAGGTACAGTGATTTCTTGCAGCGGATCGTCAACCAGTTTCTGCGCCAGTTCGCGCAGTGTTTCAGGTTTGTTCCAATCCATCCAGTAACCAAGGCGAATGGACTGATCGGTTTGAACAGCCGCGTAGTGCAGGACTCGAGCTTTGCATTCCCGGACGAATTTGGCCAGGCCGTAGCTTTCAATATCTTTTTTGGATTCAAACCCTTTTTCTTTTTCGACTTCTACCTCAACCCATAAACCCTGGCAGTCGAAGCCGTTCTGGTAGCGGAGTTCTCGTCCTTTCATGGTCCAGAATCGGTTAAAGAGGTCTTTATAGGTCCGCCCCCAGCCATGATGCACGCCCATGGGGTTGTTGGCCGTGATAGGTCCATCGATAAAGGACCAGGGAGGCTGGCCTTTGTGCAGATCGCGTTGGGTCTGAAATGCGTTAATATCTTCCCAGAATTTAAGGGTTTGGTGTTCCTGTTTTATAAAATCAACTTCGTTTGGCGCTTTTTTGATAGCCATCCTGCCTCCAGAATAAAAAAACTCTCATCCCTGTCGGGACGAGAGTGCAAAACTCACGCGGTACCACCCGGATTCCCGCTGATAAGCGGGCTCTCAGCGAGGGCTCACAAATGATCAAAACACACTTGTTGTTTAACCTCGCACCCTGGTAACGGGGGTGAACCCGGATCCCTTAATAACCTGCGGCGTTCAGTTCACGGCTCCGAAAGGATTTTCAAGCTGGTTTTTCTGACCCGGCTTACACCACTTCCGGGTTCGCTGGCAGATGTTCTCAGCCCTACTCGTTTTCATCATCGCCTATATTAATATGATGGGGTGATTATGCCATAAAGGTATGGGCTGGTCAACGGTTCAGGGAACGGCTGATTCTGGGGTGGGGGAGACCGCGGCATCGTTGGCAATCTCAAAGCGGCTGCTGGATTTAGCCTGCAGGCCGGCAAAAATAGCTGATGATACCAACATGAAAATACCGGCGCCATACCAGATCCAGTTGGGATTATAGTTATCCATCACTATGCCAGCCAGGAGGGGACCAATGGCGTTAGGTATGGTCCAGCTGAATCCAAAAACTGCCATATACCTGCCGCGCATATCCGCTGGGGAAAGCTTGGCGACAACAGCCTGCCCGGTGGGAGAGACCAGCATTTCAGCAATGGTGATAATGACCATAGCGACGATAAAAAGCCAGAAAGCGGACACATAACCGTACATGGAGAAACCGACTGCATAGATGACCATACCCCAGGCCATGATCTTCATGGGAGCAAACTTCTTGATGCGCCGAGTGATCCAGAACTGGAATAAGACCACCATGCTGGCGTTCATGCTCAGCAGCAGGCCGTACCTTGAATCGGGCAATCCGTGTACATCCCGTAAGAATACGGGAAGAGTGATGTTCATCTGCATATATGCCAGAACCATAAAGATCGAGGCCAGTATATACACCATATAGATCCGATCACGAGTTACCTTGATGTAACCTGCCAGAGTTTGGCCCAAACTTTCTTCCTGGTGGGGTTGGCCATCTTCTCTGGGAGCGGCTTGCGGCTTGGTTTCAGGCACGAAGGCAAGGATGATAACGGCAGTGATGGAGCTGAGGATGACATCAATGATGAAGAGCATGGTATAGGAGCGGGCAGCCAGGAATCCGCCGATGGCTGGGCCGATGGCTACAGCCAGGTTGGCGATCACTCGCAGGATACCGAAACCGTCAATGCGTTTGTCTTCTGGAAGCACATCAGCTACCATGGCCTGATGGGCTGGGCCGGCCATATTGCCAAACAGCCCGACGATCAAACTGGCCAGATATATGATCTCCAGGGAGGGGGCAAAAGCCAGCAGCAGAGTGCTGACGGCGCTTATCACCAGACCGAAAAGGATCATGACTTTTCGGCCAAATTTGTCAGTCAGAGCGCCACCTATCAGGCTGCCTACCAGGCCGGATATCGCCATGATCGAAAACATTATGCCAACTTCGGTCATCCCAACCGCATATTTTGAGGTGATATATAGCCCAAAGAAGGGGAAGATCAAGGCGCCACCCAGCTGATCAATGAACATACCTAACATGATCAGCCAGAAAGTGCGTGGGTACTCATGATAGATGGACCTCATTTTTTTCAACATAATTTTCTAATTTTACCTGTTATTTGGCTAATTTTTTTCCAATTGTAGCATTAAACTTAAATAAGTCAACACTAATATTGAATATATTAAGCATTAACTAAATAAATTCAATTATTCTATTAAGAATTTTTAGTTTAGCTCTTTTTTTGATGGATTTATTCCCTGGTCGAGTAAAAAAGATCACGATTACCCCCTTGACAATAATTTAGATTAGTCTAAAATAGGATTTAGTATATCAAAAATGGAGTTGCAATGGAAAGGCGGCTGTCGGATACAGTGGAAGATTATTTGAAGGTCATCTACGACCTGTCTTCTGATAATCAACGGGTAGGGACTGGGCAAATTGCTGAAATGTTGAACGTGAGTCCAGCATCGGTGACAGATATGTTCCAGCGTTTAGCCAGTGAGGATCCACCACTGTTGAATTATGTGAAACATCAGGGTGTGGCTTTAACCGAGGATGGGAAAAAAGCAGCTTTAGAAACTATCCGCCACCACCGGTTGCTGGAATTATTTTTAAATGAGGTCCTGGGCTTTTCCTGGGATCAGGTCCATGATGAAGCTGATCGGCTGGAACACGTCATTTCAGAAGATTTTGAAGATCGGGTAGCGGCTGTACTGGGGAATCCCCAATGGGGATTGCATGGGAAACCAATCCCGTCCCGCAATCTGGTGATGCCGGATCTCGATACCTGTTACTTACGGGATCTGCGCCCCGGACAATCTGGACTGGTTCACTCTGTGAACGATGATGATCCGGGATTGCTGCGTTATTTAGAGACTCTGGGCTTGGTCCCGGGAGCTTCGTTTGAAGTTATTGATTTTTCACCCTATGATAACAATCTCCATATTCGAATTAAGGGAGAAAATGATATTGTTGTTCTAGGAGCAAGTGTCACAGTCCAGATCCGGGTTGAGATCCTAGATTTGGCAGTGGATAAGGAGCGATAATGATTGACCCTCTGTTTGCTTTATTGGTTGGAATTGGTGTGATGTTAATTGTCGGTTTGGCTTTCTGGCCCCAATCCGGGTTGTTCTGGAGGCTTCAGAAAAGGCAGGAATTGACTGAGAAGGTCCTGATAGAGGACGCCTTGAAATATATTTTTAAATGTGAGCGCAATCAGAAGACTGCCACCTTAGAAAGCCTGGCAGGCGCTCTCTCTACCAGCCAAGCCAACGCCTCAGAAATTCTGGCTTTAACTCAGGCAAGAGGTTTAGTGGATTTAAGTGAGAACAGTTTTAGTTTGACGGACACTGGAAAAAGCTCTGCCACCCAGATCGTTCGGGCTCACCGTTTATGGGAGCGCTATCTGGCTGATACCACTGGCTTTGATGAAGGTGATTGGCATCAGCAGGCAGAAAGATTGGAACATAAACTATCTAAAGAAGAAATAAACCGTTTATCTGCCAGCCTGGGCCATCCCACTCACGATCCGCACGGAGATCCAATTCCAACCCGGCGCGGAGAATGGGTTTCACATGGGGGTATTCCTTTGTCCGACCTGGCCCTGGGTACTCCATCCCGGATCGTGCATATTGAAGATGAACCGGAAGTGATCTATGCCCAGATCATTGCTGAAGACCTTCACCTCAATATGGTGGTAGAGGTTGATGAGACCTCGGCCAACAGGATCCGATTCTGGACCGATGATCAAGAACATGTCCTGGCACCAATCGTGGCGGCCAATATCTCTGTAGTTCCCCTGCCAGAAGAAAACCAAGACCATCAGATTGAAGGGGTTCCCCTGGATTCCCTGCAGCCTGGTCAGACCGGTGTGGTTACTGGTATATCTTCTCTCAGCCGGGGTGTTGAGCGCAGGCGGCTTTTCGATCTGGGAATTACTCCGGGTACCCCGATAGATGTCGAGATGGTCAATCCTGGTGGGGATCCCACGGCTTACAGGATCAGGGGTTCGGTGATAGCTTTGAGAAGCAATCAGGCCCGGCTGATCAAGGTAAACCCTGAAAATTGAATCTGATTAGCCATTAGTGGTTGGAAATCAAATAAAGGAAGTAAAGCTATGGATCAGAAAATAAACAATAAACAACAAGAAGGATCTAAGGTGGCAGGTGTAAGCGCAGATTGCGCCAGCTGCCCGGTCCATCATGCGGCGAACTTAAAGAAATTGGGCGTGGATATGGAAAGTTGGGATTTTGTGGTCGCTTTGGCAGGAAATCCCAATACCGGGAAAAGCACGGTATTTAACGCGCTGACCGGATTAAAGCAGCACACAGGAAACTGGCCTGGAAAAACAGTGACCCGGGCTGAGGGTGGTTTCGAATATGGGGATAATCGATATAAACTGGTTGACCTGCCAGGAACCTATTCCTTGTTGGCTACCAGCCTGGATGAAGAGATCGCCCGGGATTTTATCCTCTTCGCGCAGCCGGATGTCACCATCGTAGTAGTGGATGCCTCCCGGTTAGAAAGGAATCTAAACCTGGTGCTCCAGGTGCTTGAGATCACCAATCGTGTCGTGATCTGCCTTAACTTGATGGATGAAGCTGATCGGCATCAGATGAAAGTTGACCCTCGGCGGTTAGCCCGGGATCTGGGAGTACCAGTAGTGCCAACAGTAGCCCGTTATGATGAAGGATTAGAGGAACTGCTGGCTGCTATCCATGAGGTTGCCAATGGTGAAACTCTTGCCAAACCCTATCATGTCACATATGACAATCCCAAATTGGACCGGGCAGTATCCCAGCTGGTTTCCCAGATAGAGGATGCATTTCCTCAGGTGCCCAATGCCCGCTGGGTAGCTTTGCGCCTGCTTGATGGTGATGAAAGGATCATCAAAGCGGTTGTAGATGGCGAACTGGGAGAACTTACCTATACTCGTGACGATTTGGAAGGGGCTAGCGTGAGCCATGTTTCTAATAAAAGCGGATTTGCCCAGTGATCAGCAGTATTTTGATCTGTATTCATTTGATAAATAAGCAGGTGCATTGATGAATTCGAACTACGAAAAAATCCTTAAATCAGCCCGGGATCTGCGATGGGATATCGGTGTGGATTTTCATGAGAAAACCATGGAAGCGCTTTATACCGATGCCACCCGGATTGCGGATCGGGCTGTGACTTATCCAAAAGAAAAACCCCGATTTGACCTGGACCGTACCATTGATAAACTGGTTACCAGCAGAGTGTGGGGATTTCCCCTGATGATCTTGATGTTAACCTTTATATTCTGGTTAACGATCACTGGGGCTAATTATCCATCTGGTTTGCTGTTTTCCTTACTAATCGATAAGGTCCATCCTTTATTGAAGGCTGGCGCTGCGAGCATTGGGATGCCTTGGTGGCTGGATGGCGTTCTGATTGACGGAGCTTATCTGGCAACTGCCTGGGTGGTGAGTGTGATGCTGCCTCCGATGGCGATTTTCTTCCCGCTGTTCACCTTACTGGAAGACTTTGGTTACCTGCCCCGGGTAGCGTTTAACCTGGATCATATTTTCCGCAAGGCCGGTGCGCACGGCAAACAAGCCCTGAGCATGACCATGGGATTTGGCTGCAACGCTGCCGGAGTGATCTCCACCAGGATCATTGACAGTCCCCGGGAGCGGCTGATCGCTATCATCACCAATAACTTTTCACTCTGCAATGGGCGCTGGCCGACCCAGATCCTGATCGCTACCATCTTTATCGGGACGATGGTCCCTGCTTCCCTGGGGGGATTGATATCCGCTATCTCTGTGGTCGCAATCGCCTTGCTGGGAGTGCTCCTGACATTTGTTGTATCCTGGGCTTTATCAAGAACGATTCTGAAGGGAGAAGTCTCGACTTTTACATTGGAACTCCCTCCTTACCGACCTCCCCGTATCCTGCAAACTCTCTACACTTCTATGATTGACCGGACCCTGGTTGTGTTATGGCGGGCCATCATTTTTGCTCTACCGGCTGGCGTGGTCCTGTGGATCTCGGCCAATTTGATGATCGGTGGTGTGAGCCTGGCGGAACACTTGGTCAATATCCTGAATCCCTTTGGGCTGCTTTTGGGATTGAACGGAGTGATCCTGGTAGCCTACATTGTGGCCATCCCGGCCAATGAGATCGTCATTCCCACCATTATGATGTTAACTGTACTGGTCACAGGCGGGAACGGAATTGGAGCAGGGTCTGGGGTCATGTTCGAGCTGGAATCCGGATTGGCAACCCTGAATATTCTTACCCAGGGAGGCTGGACTTTACTGACGGGCGTGAATTTAATGCTTTTCAGCCTGATCCACAATCCCTGCAGCACTACTATCTACACTATCTACAAAGAAACCGGCAGTGCCAAGTGGACCACGATTGCTTCCCTATTGCCGGTTGTGATGGGGTTTGTGGTCACTTTCTTCACTGCCCAAATCTGGCGCCTAATAGCGGGGTGGTAGGAGAAATGGTCGTATCCGAGCCCTTCACCGTGCGCTACCTTCGGGACAGAAGACTGATGATCGCTTAGCGACCTGACTGGAAAATCTGCCCCATACTGGAAACTGAGCCTAAGCAAGAGCACTTAATTATGTCGCTCTGTGCGATAGCGAAGGATCCATATTCCCGCCCCAGCAAATGATCCAGGTCTTTCCAAGCCAAGTGTTCTAATAGTGATGGCTCTATGAATTCTTCACTTCGTTCAGAATGACAAACTGATAAAAATCAAGTTAACACAAAAAGAAGCCAGTTTGGCTTCTTTTAATAACAGTAAAAAGGGCGATTATCATTAGTCGCCCTTTTTTATTTCCCAAACAGTAAAGAATGGTTAATCCAGGGCGTCGTACCCAGGACCATCAGTAAAGTAGTCCTCGTTAGCCTGAATAGCGGGGGTGAGGTCAACAACTTCGCCCTCATCCAGAACACGGGTTGCCTTGAGGGTCCAGGTGACCCCATTGACGTCCTCGGATTCGAATTCCTCGGTGTAGCCTTCGGTCCCAGCAGGCATGCTCATGCGCTCATCGCCATGGGCTTCGTAGGCAGAAGGAACTTCATCTTCCATATAGATGGCTTCATAGGGGCATTCGGGCGCGCAGGCACCGCAATCAATGCAAGCTTCCGGATCGATATAATAACTGGGATATTCTTCCACCGGTATTCCGGGCAAAATGCATTCTGTGGGGCAAACTTCCACGCAGGTGCCGTCGTGCATACAGAAGTTAGTGATTACATGGGTCATAAATCTCCTCCAATATTATTGGTTGTACTGAGTATAACTTAAAATCAAATATGCTATTGTATAATAAACTCTCTAACATAGAATTGTAGTCCCCGAGTTTTTCTTTGTCAAGAAAAATGGTCGTTAGTAAACTTGCTTTTTTGAAAGAGGTTACATTCTTCATGAAAAAGGACGCTATCCATCCTGCGGTACCCTACTTAATTGTCCCAGTAGGTATTGTTGCCGTTTCCACAGCATCTTTGCTGATCCGCTTTTCCCAGGAATATGTTCCTTCAATCGCCATTGCGGCTTTTCGAATGGGATTGGCTGCTCTGATCCTTCTTCCATATACCCTCATCAAACACAACCGTGAGATCAAGAGCTTAACCTGGGACGTTCTGAAGTTTACCTTGCTGGCCGGTTTTTTGCTGGCAGTTCATTTTGCTTCCTGGATCACCTCCCTGGAATATACATCCGTGGCAAGTTCAGTTGTCCTGGTGACCACAACCCCGCTTTGGGTTGCTCTGCTGGCGCCGTTCTTCCTGGGAGAGAAGACTCCCCGAATTGCCTTCATTGGGATGACTATCGCATTACTGGGGGGTATCATAATCGCTCTCAGCGATGTTTGTGTATGGCTGCCTGGAGGGATCAACTGCCAGGCTGATTTCGGAAATCTGGGATCAAAAACACTCCTGGGTGATTTCCTGGCCCTGTTCGGGGCCGTTGCCGCTGCATCCTATTTGATGATCGGTAAACACCTGAGGAACAAGATCTCTCTGGTGCCTTATATTTTCCTGGTTTTCAGTGCCTCAGCTATCTTCCTTGTGGCTGGCATGCTGATCAGCGAAGGAGTACCCCCCCTTTATCCTGGCAAGGTATATCTCTGGCTGTTATTATTGGCTTTAGTGCCGCAGCTGCTGGGGCACTCCATTTTCAACTGGTCGCTAAAATATCTGCCAACCGGATATGTTGCTGTAAACCTGTTGGGGGAACCTGTTGGCTCAACTATCCTGGCCTATTTCTTCCTAAATGAGACACCCCCGGCGGTGAAAATAATTGGTGCTATACTTATTTTAGCCGGGATTGGATTGGGAACTTTCCGGCAAACATCACAAAAAAATGAGGAGATCTCCTAGGAGTTTCTGTGGTGAATAATCAGGACCCCCGCAATATCAAAGATATTCTGGACACGCTGTCCGAACAGAGCAAGTCCTTTCAAGGGATCTGGAAGCGCGCGAAAAATTACGCCTGGGATATCCTCGGCATTCTGCTGATGGCTTTTTCTGTGATGGTTTTGATCGCTACCCTCTTGCCCCGCCTGGTTGCCGGGTCGTCATTATTGAATTGGACCAATTTCATTCGTTTTGGCCTGGGCTGGGGGAGTATTTTTGTGGTTGCTTCCGGTATTGTTCTGGGCATTTGGATGTTAAAAAAACAAGCTGGTGAGCCTAATTCGGTCATCTGGGTCAGGATCTTTGCCCTGGAAATTGCGATCTTTGCCCTGATAGCCTTATTCACTGTTCTTGGTGGACATTCCCTGACCCGGGCCCGGGAAGGGTTGGACGGCGGACTGGTGGGGTGGGGATTGGTAGAGGCGGTCTCAAGTTTAATTGGTTTAATTCCGACCGGGATAGTAGCTTTCTTATTTGCTATGATTGGCGGTTTGATTGGATTCGGTTTTACCGAACAAGTCAAAGAACAGCTGGATCTGATGAGGGACCCAGCTCTACCTGCTGGTTTGGACCAGGGTTTGGATGGGGACCCCGCAAAGGCTCCAGGTATTCCCAAATCGGATAAAACTCCTCCTGCCAAACGCACTCAAAAAGTCCCCCCGGAATTCCGGAAACAGTTTAAGGTAGATGTAAAGGACGATAAACCGCTCAAGACACCGCCCAGGGATCAAGATTTGCCGTCTTTGGATCTGCTGATCTCCGGAAAATCATTTAAACCCAATCAAAGGCATATCAACACTTCGGCAGGACTGATTGAAAAGACCCTGGCGGAGTTTGGAATTCCAGCCCAGGTGGTGGGATTTCAGGTCGGACCAACTGTGACCCAGTTTGCGGTTAAACCTGGCTATCTGAATGGCGCTGGGGATGAAGCGGACGAGGAAAGGAAACGGGTCCGGGTATCACGTATCACATCTCTCAAGAACGATCTGGCCCTGGCTTTGTCTGCTACCCAATTGAGAATAGAAGCCCCGGTTCCGGGCAGATCATATGTGGGCATTGAAGTGCCCAATGAAAAATCGTTCCTGGTCACATTGCGCTCAGTGATGGAATCTGAAGCTTTTTATAAAGTGGATTCCCCCCTGGCGATCGCATTGGGCAGCGATGTTTCGGGCGAGCCCGTTGTAGCTGATTTGGCCAATATGCCCCATCTACTGATCGCTGGCACAACGGGATCCGGAAAATCGGTTTGCATTACCTCTATTACTACTTGCCTGGTTATGAACAACACACCAGAACAGCTGAAGCTGGTGATGATCGATCCCAAAATGGTTGAGCTGGTCCGTTTTAATGGACTGCCGCACCTTTACGGACAGGTAGAGACCGATCTGGAGCGCATCCTGGGTGTTTTGCACTGGGTAGTGGGAGAGATGGACCGCCGCTACCAGGTGCTGGACGAGACCCGGTCCCGTAATATCGATACCTATAATAATAAGATCCGAAAGAAGAAAGACGGGAAGATCATGCCGAGGATCGTGGTGATGATCGACGAGCTGGCGGATTTGATGATGATGGCCCCGGCTCAAACTGAGTTCACCCTCGTACGCCTGGCCCAGATGGCACGGGCAGTTGGCATTCACCTGGTTGTCGCAACTCAGCGCCCCAGCACGGATGTGGTCACCGGTTTGATCAAAGCCAATTTCCCGGCCAGAATGTCCTTCGCGGTGGCTTCTTCGGTAGACTCACGGGTTGTGCTGGATATGAACGGGGCTGAATCCCTGCTCGGAAACGGCGATATGCTTTACCTATCTCCTGAAGCTTCCAGTCCCGTCCGAACCCAGGGCTGCTGGGTGACTACGGATGAACTAGATCGAGTGATCAAATCCTGGCGGGAAATTTCTGATTTTGAACCAGAAGAGTTGATCATCCCGCCCTGGGAAAAGACAATTGATGAGAAGGCTGAACTGGACGAATATGATAATCTTATTAAGGACGCTTTCCGGATCTTACGAGATTCCCAGCGGGCATCCACATCATTGATCCAGCGCAAACTGCGCATTGGATATCCTCGTGCTGCCCGGCTGATGGATGAATTATCAGCCCTGGGCTATGTAGGCCCATCCAAAGGCAGTGGTATCGAACGTGAAGTGTTTATTTCCTCAGATGAGGAATTCGGGGAAAATTACTAGCTGGCGTGGTTCTGTTTTATCCCATTTTCATTCATATAGGGAATTTCAATGACAATTGGTTTTAAACTGGGGTCCTTTACCATCCATTATTATGCCCTTTTGATCATGCTGGGATTCTTATTGGGACTGCTTTTGACCTGGAGGCGCGCTGTCAGTCGAGGAAAATCGATGGATTTTCTGATCGATGCGATGCCCAGGGTTTTTATTGGTGGTATTGTGGGCGCCCGCATCTGGCATATTTTATCCCCACCGCAGTCGATGGTCGCGCATGGCATCACCACCCGCTATTATTTAACCCATTTGCTGGCAGCCATCGCAATCTGGAAAGGTGGAATTGGGATCCTTGGTGCATTGGCAGGCGGTGGTCTGGCTCTCTGGCTATATTCCAGGAAAAGATCGGCTCCCTTCAATGAGTGGCTGGATATCATATCCCCTGGGCTGGCCCTGGCCCAATCGATCGGCCGCTGGGGTAACTACATCAACCAGGAAGTCTATGGCCTGCCGAGCGACCTGCCCTGGGCTATCTCCATTGACCCCCAGCATAGAATGCCCGGGTTTAGTGAGTTTTCAACCTATCATCCGCTGTTTTTATATGAATCTATCTGGAGTTTCCTGAATATGTTATTCATTCTCTGGATTGGCCGAAAATATCAACAACAACTCAAATCCGGCAGCTTGTTCCTGATTTACATGATATTTTACGGTTTAGGAAGGGTTGGATTGGAGTTCCTGCGCCTGGATATTTCAACCTGGCAAGGGATAAATCTTAACCAAACTGCAATGTTGGCAGTGGTTATCACAGCCTGTATTCTGCTTTATAATCGCCAGAGAGCTAGTTCTGGAGCACATGAACAGGTATGATCCTTACTGAAAATCTCACTAAATACTTCAAAGATTTCTGCGCTGTTGACGGCGTCAGTTTGCATGTGAAGGCTGGCAAGGTGCTGGCTTTGCTGGGACCCAATGGAGCTGGTAAAACAACTACGGTGCGCATGTTAACCACAGTATTACGGCCCAGCAGTGGTACAGCCCGGCTGGCGGGTTATGATGTGTTGGAGAATCCGGGAGAGGTGCGGGGATCAGTGGGTGTGTTGACTGAGGACCATGGACTGTATGACCGGATGCATATGGTGGAATACCTTGATTTTTTCGGTAAGATCTACGATATGCCAGATGGAAAGAGAGAGGAGCGAATTCTGCATCTGTTGGAGAAGTTCGATCTGATGGATGCCAGGGACCGCCGCATCGGAAAGTTTTCCAAGGGTATGCGCCAGAAACTTTCCCTGGCCAGATCTCTTTTGCATTCTCCCCCCATTTTACTATTGGATGAACCTACCTCGGCAATGGATCCTGCCAGCGCCCGCCTGGTGAGAAATACAATTAAAACCCTGCGCTCAGAAGACCGAGCCATTATTGTTTGTACTCATAACCTGGCTGAAGCGGAAGAACTGGCTGATTCGATCGCAATTATTCGCACCGGCCAGATCATAGCTTTCGGCACAGCCGCGGAATTAAAAGAACAACTGCTGGGACCGGGTGAATATCGGATCCAGCTGGCAGAACCGCTGGATGGTAGAACTCTGCCCTTACCGTCAGATGTGGAAATTACAAAAAAAGGAAATGATTGGTTTACTTTCAGAGTAGAGAAGGCCCAGCATACCAATCCGTTGCTGATCCAGAATCTGGTTGCGACTGACTACGCCGTGGTCAAACTGGAGGAGATCCCGCGCAGCCTGGAATCGGTTTATTTGCAGGCTGTCAACCAGACCACAAAAGAAGGAGGGGGGCATGTGGACTGATTTCAAAAAGGCTATGATCATCACTCGCCGTGAAG
>Ga0209834_10000269_pt1 | contig 32000 bp, 34 predicted proteins | sample Mar14236cmmetaG_FD_184134 | JGI IMG/M metagenome (GOLD analysis project Ga0209834, IMG submission 184134) | Marine hydrothermal vent microbial communities from Guaymas Basin, Gulf of California to study Microbial Dark Matter (Phase II) - Marker... ... | reverse complement strand
CGCACGTGCATTGGCGGCACCCAGATCTCCGGGACAATGTCCGCAATTAACAACGTGATCAGTCTCTTAATATCTTCCTTATCAGTCTTCACCCTGGCTTCAGCGATCTGGCGGATGCTGCGCGCGTTGGCCGACGAGGGTATTACCAGCCAGGGGAGACACAATGTCGTGGATATCCCAGACGCTGCCGGTGGCCTCGACCACCACCGCGTCTCCCGGCTGAAAGTTCTTTTCTACCCAGTCCCGGAAGCGAGACACCTGAACTTTGCGAGGCCGCAGGGTCCATTCCTGATGTCGGTTCTGGCCGCCGACCATCACATAATATTTATAGAATGTCGATGCCGATGGTTCGGTCAATGAGGATAGGTTCGGGGGGTGGGTTCATGATAAACTCCTTATACGGTAGAGTTGGATGGGGCGTGGATTTTTCCAAAGGACATCCAGAGGATGATGGTCAAGAGGTTCAGCTGCCGATACGGGTTTGCGTATGCATCCCAGACTTGAAGTCCGCTGGGCGGCCAGGTAACCCCGTGGGTTCACTCAGGTGAAAGCTGTGAGTGTCCCATAGGCACAATCAGCTGACCCAGACGCCCGAGCCCCAGGCTTGCGTCCCCAGCTCGATGTCAATCGAAGGGTGCCATGCCTGCCGCGCCCTATCGCTATTGCATTCTAGTAACCCTTGCTGCATCCAACCGCCGATAAGACGGGCGACTGGAGATGGAAGGCCGCGAAACACAATCTGGCTGCGGGTGCCCTTTGCGAGGCTCAGGATGCTTCGCAAAGCTTTTAACTTGGCCGGCACCTCCTGCCAAGCAATAAGAACGTAGAATATGAATGGAACTGTATCATGATCTCCAAGTCATTTCTTTACAACGAGCAAGCCGCTTCCAAATCTCTCAAAGTCGTTAGCGTGGCGATGTCTTGCCATCGTGACCCCGGAACCAATCGTCTCCGGATCGCCAGCACGCTGGACACGATCGCACAAGCACACCCTGACGTCGACCTGGTGATATTCGGCGAAATGATCCTTGGCTGGTATAACCCTGGTCAAATGCCAGAATATCATCATCGGATATCTGAACCCATCTCGACGGAATCTCTGCAGGTGTTTGCTTCTCTAGCAGTGCAGCACAGTATTCATCTATGTTTTGGGATGTCCGAGATTGATGAGGGAACTTTCTATAATGCCCAGGTATTGCTGACTCCACAGGGCGAAATCCGGGCTGTCCACCGCAAATGGAACCTGAAGCCCGGTGAGAAGAAAGCCAATTATCAGCCAGGACCAATACCAGTAACTATCACTGATATCAAAGGGGTCAGGACTGCAATCGTAATCTGTTCCGACGCGGCAAGCCCGTGCGTAATGCGGGAGCTGATGAAAAATCGTCTGGATTTGATCCTCCTCAGCCTGGCGGATGACAGCGATGAGGATCTGTTTATGGCCAAGCTCAACGCGCGGATGTACGATGCCTGGATCGTCACAGCCAACCGGTATGGTGACGAGAATGGCCGCTTCTGGAATGGCCATCTGGTAGTTTCTAGCCCATGCGGTGAGCTTCGGGCAACAGGGCAGGACAAGGAGCAGTTCCTGGGGTATGAACTGAGATTTGATGACAAACAACCCTGGCTGAAACGAGCCCTGAGAAATGCCTGGGTGAAGATGCCCCTGATCTGGCATATTCTGGTAAACTGGAAAAGGGTCAAGTCATATCTCTGAACCAGGGCCGCCCGGGGCCGCCCTATCAAACGCAGAAGCCGCCGTTAAACTGCTTCTAACAACCATGAATGGGAAAATTTCAAAAAATGAAAATTCCAAAACATGTCAAGTACCTCTCAATACTCTTCTTCCTTAATGCGGGAATTTCTGCCCTGATCGGTGGATTATCTTTATACTCCATGCTGAGGAGAAGAGAAACCTTAAGTGATTTATCCCCTGAGGTTACCATCATGGGCTGGGATTTGGGATTGAGCATCCTCTTAACCCTGCTCGCAATCCTGTTGTTAATTGCCTTGGGCATAAGTCTCAGGAAGCTGAAACCCTGGGCTCGATCGGTTACCCTGGCGTACGGCGTGGTTACTATTCTCCTGGGCCTCTTGAACCTGATAACCGGGGATCGGAATACCTCTTATGGTTATGGTTTTCTGATCCAATTTTATGCTGTATGGGTCTTATTAAGGCCTGACGTAAAAGAAGCTTTCAACGTTCGTTTAAAAAAACGAGACGGCCCGCTCCAGGATAATTCCAACTAGCGTGCCGTTCCCTGCTGCAAACGACTCCCTGAAAAGGATGAGAAATTGGGGACTCCAAAAACAATCCAACTGCCTGTGAACTCTCCAATTTGGATAAAATATTTATATGAGCACAAATCTGGTTAATTGGTGGATACCGATCGTATTTGGGTACCCGGCTCTTTTTTTAGCAATCACCTGTTCTGCAACAGGTATCTATTTTCGGAAACCTGCTTTGCTGCTATTAGGCTCAATATTATCTTTGCTTCCTTCCTGTTATTTAGGAGCCACGCCAAAATTACGCTACTTTGGTTTTTCACTTCCTATATTTCAAATCCTGGCCGCGTATCTTCTTCATAAGCAACGCGTCCGGCTGGCAATTCTCCTTCAAATCCCCCTGATTGGTTGTACAATTTGGTTTTTGGCTTTAGCAATCAGTCAATAATCATCCCCACTACGCCCGATTCGACGCCCTCGACCGAACAGTAATCTTGAATCGAGAGCTGAAAATCGATCAGGCGCCAGTTAACTAGCGTTTTTGAAGGTTGATGCCCCTGACAAATTGGGCTGGCGGCCTATGTCTTACAAAACAAAGAACAGGTGAGCTCTTCCACTGGCGGACAAAGGAAAAACACCACTATGAATAGAGGACAACAAGCCAAGGATTCTTTTAAGTTCCTGTTAGAAATGATCCTGGGCACACAAACCAGAGTACACCGAATCCCGTTGGGGCCGATCAGGGGAAGAAAGATAGTCATGTCCCCCCAGATTTCCCTGCGCATGTGGTTGGGGATTGATGAACCCTGGATCGCCCGTTTAAGCCAAAAGCTGCTTCGCCCTTCGAATGTTGTCTACGACCTTGGGGCCCATATCGGATATACGACGGTGCTCTTTGCCCATGCTCTTAAGGGGACCGGCGCCGTCCACGCCTTCGAAATACTGCCATCGACAGCGGAGTACCTGCAGAAAACAGTCGAAGCCAATGGCTTTGAGAATGTCACCATTCATGTTGTGGGTTTGGGCGCGGAAGATGCCGTATACGATCTTCCAGTTGGTCCAACAGCGATGACAAGCCTGCGAGCGAAGAAGCTGGAAGGTCAAAAATGCGAACAGGGAAAAGTCGTTAAGCTTGATAACTACTGGCGGGAAAAAGGATTACCCCTGCCCACCCTGATCAAGATGGACATAGAACGGGCAGAAATCGACTGTCTGATGGGAAGCCTTAAACTGATCGATGCCTGTCGTCCAACACTGATCATCGCTTTCCATTCCAAGGACCTGCTCCGCCAGGGATACACCTTGCTGACTTCTCTTGATTACGAGCTCCACAATCAGCGCGGTCTGCTGACCGCAGACTCGATCGAAGAGATCAGGGGAAGTTTCAATGATAGCATTTTGTGTTTGCCGGTCCGCAAATCGTAAGCCGCAAATTGAGCAGGCTCCATGGTGCAGGCGATTATTTTGAAGGATTGATTTGACTTAAACTGTGACTGATCAATCCTGCCGGAAAGCAACGGAATCGTAAATTCAAACGGAAATGACAATGTCAAAGAACAAACTACAATGGCTTGGTTTGATTGCTGTTCTTCTAGTTGCGGGATGTCAAAGCCAAGAACCACCTGAACCCCTGGCAAATTCTACCCCGGCATTAATGCTTGAAGAATCCATCAATGACTATCTCGTCATCAATATTGGCATCACTTCCCAAAGCGGAGAAATTTTCTGTGCCCATGAGTTCTTGGATGCTGGGCGAGCAACAGATGGCAACATTTACATTTGGGCATTGTGCCAGGAGTACTATGTAGAACAAGATTCATTGACAACTGGCTCAGGGATCAGTTTGCCGGTTGCTCTTCAAACACAAGCGAAGAACGATCATTATGAAATTATTGAGCATCTTGTTCCCGGAGATGGAACCTACTACGGACCCGACGTGCGGGCCATCTTTCCAAAAAGCTCCTGGCCACAAATCATGCCTGCTAATGAAGATGAAATAAACCAGTACAACGATCGCGCAAACGAGCTGATGCAAGATACTCGGATGCAAGCCGGGGAGTATTACTCAATTGAAGATTGAAGATTTCGAGAAGGATACAAAAGAGGCCTCAAGTGATTATCAGATAACCAATTTCTGCTTACTATTTCCTGCTTACTGAACTGTCGTCACCATCAAGTTACAACTTACATACTCGTCTTACGTATAATCCAATAAGACATACACTAATCTAAATCCTTGACCGGCTTTCTTCTGAGAGCGATAATATCCATTAAGGAGCATAATCGATAAGGAGCCAATTGCGATGTCTGAAGAAACCAAAACCCCCAAAACTGGACAGATCCCCCAGGAAGCCAAGGACCACTTCGGTACTGCCAGGAAGGAATTTAAAAAAGGCCTGGACGCCATGTTCCCACCCCGGGTGAAGGAACACCACCAGGCAGCCCAAAGGGAAGTCCTTCAGGGTTTGCGAAGTTTGATTGATGCCGCCCTGGAAAAACTCGAAGAATATGAGGAGTAAACCTGGCTTATCTGAATAGAACCACCAGGAGGGGGATAAATGCACTGCCCAGGAGGATATAGCCTGGCAGGGTGTGCCCTGCCAGGACTAACTGCATCCCGCCAATAAATAAAGCCGCAAACAACACCGCCCCAGTCAATCCCTGGAGGTTCTTTGCAACTCCCTCCAGCTGAGCCTGCAATTCAGGTGCCTGGACTTTAATCTCTCCCCGTTCCACTTGCCCCAGTAAACCATCCATCCGCCGTGGAAGATTGAGCAGAGAACGCAGCAAGGTTTCGATCTCCTTCCACCAAACCTCCCAATTGCCGCTTATTTCAGATTTAATCAGCTCCTCCGCGTAGGGCTGCAGGCTCTCCCAAACGTTAAACCCGGGGTCCAATCCCGTGCACATCCCGGACAGGATTGCTATCGTTCGGCCCAACAGCAGTAGATCCTGAGGAATCTGGAAAGGCATTTCGTACATCAGGTCCCGGAATTCTTTTCCAAATTCCATAAATTCCCGGTGATCGATTTCCCGCAGTTCGGCCATGTTTTTACCCCAGAAACGCTCAAAGGCTTTTTCCTCTGCTTTTTCTAAGAGCTCCAAATCCACCTCAGGCAGTAAAAATCCCAGTTTGTCATATGCCTGGACCAATCTGCCTGCATCCCGGGTTCCAACCGCAATCACGGCTTCCCGTAATCCTTCCCGGGCATTGGTTGGCACATGTCCCACCATGCCAAAATCCACAAAGGCCAGCTGCCAGGCACCGCTCGGCGACTCTTCGGCCGGGATCACAAAAAGATTTCCGGGGTGGGGATCAGCATGGAAAAACTCCTTGTCAAAGATCTGTTCCAGATAACTGGCAAATAACCTCCGGGCAACTTCGCCCGGATCCACACCTGCCTCACTAATTTCCCGGTAGTTAGTGACCTTAATGGCATATACATCTTCCAGGGTCAGGACCCGCCGGGTTGTCTTGCCCCAGATCACACGTGGGATCTTGATGCCGGGCTTCTCCTGGTAAATTTCCCAGAACCGTTCCGCATTACTGCCTTCGTTGAGATAATCAATCTCCTGCCCCAGAATGGTGGAAAATTCCTCCATCAAGGCCGGTAGATCCACTCTCTTCCGGATCGGTTCATAACGCTGCAGCCATCCGGTGACTATCCTGAAGGCAGAAATATCCACTTCGATGATTTTTTCAATATCAGGCCGCTGGATCTTCACAACCACCTGTTTGATATTCTCGACTCCTTCTCCTTGCAGCATATCCGTTTCTTTCAAAAGAGCCCGGTGCACCTGCCCCAGTGAAGCCGATGCCAGGGGTTGTTCTTCAAATTCAGCAAAACTTTCTTCCAGGGTTTTTCCCAGCTCCGACTCAGCCAATTGGCGGATACGCTGGAAATCCTCCGCCGGCACTTGATCCTGCAGGCCGCTCAACTCATCGGTCACTTCCGCGGGCAGCATATCCACCCTGGCAGAAAGGAATTGCCCCACCTTGATCAATACTCCTCCCATCTGAATCGCAAGACTCCGGTAGCTCCGGGCAGCTTCAACATAGCGTTGAGTGCGATTCCTGGCGGACAATTTTCTCAGGCCGATCCTGGATAAAAAAATATCGCAGAACGCTATCTTGAAAAATACACGGGCGAAAAAGACCAGTATCTTGCGGTACCGTTTTCTAAACATAGTGATTTGATTATAACAAGGTCTGCAGCACCGGAGTGGAACGCTACCTGACATAATCGGGTAAGACTGTTTTTTTTTCATAAGTTGCGCGATCATAGAATTCTTAGCTATAATTGTGTTGAATCCATGCCGTTGGCAAGATGAGTTTATCGATTTTTGATTACGTTCAATTTAACGCTAGATCCCTCTCGCGGGTTAAGATTATTTCTCTATCAGGAGGATCGTATTACCCGCAACAACAGGAAACATCATGACCCAACTTATCTATGGAAAGCGAATTGGCAGAAATGCCCCAATATTGGTTGGCAGCTCAGCCCAGATTTACGATCCAACGGGAGAAAAAATCCTCCTCACCAAACGGGGGGATAACAGCCGCTGGTGTCTTCCCGGCGGTCAATTGGATTCTGGCGAGAGTGTCTCAGAAACATGCGCCCGGGAAGTGCTGGAGGAAACGGGGTTGATGGTCAAGGTTGGGCATTTGATCGCGGTTTACTCCAGTCCGGATATGCTGCTATCCTATGATGAGGACCACCAATACCAGGTGATCTCCTTTCACTTTGATGTCACCATAACCGGTGGGGAGCTTGGCCTGAGCAATGAGACAAGCGATGTGGGCTATTTTTCCCTTGATGAGATCAAAAACATGGATGTAATGGAACACCATCTCCAGCGCATAGAGGATGGCCTGCTGGGGAAGTTGGAAACTATCGTTAGGTAAATCTATATAAGCCACGACCCGGATAGTTATGCCAGAAAATCACACTGACCCTTTTCCAGACCTGATCCTCTCCTACGATCGGGCTGTTGATTATCGAGAATCAGTGGAGATTTCTGATTGGAAAAAGGACCTCCGCTGGAAATTTCTCGCCGCCCTGAAACAGGAAGGCAGGACCAGCTTGATCGATATCGGCGCCGGGACCGGGGTCCATGCCCAATTCTTCCAGGCCCAGGGAATTGAGGTCAGCTGTATCGATCTTTCCCCGGCACTTGTAGAACATTGCCAAAAAAAGGGTTTGCCAAACCAGGTCCTAAGCGTGCTGGACCTGGACGGTATCGGCCGGACTTTTAACGCAGCCTTCGCCCTGAATTCCCTGCTGCACATCCCCAGCAGGCTGCTGCCAAAAGCTCTCTCCAACATCGCTAGAGTCTTGACCAAAGAGGGATTGTTCTATTGGGGGCAGTACGGGGGGGAATATCAGGAAGGCGTCTATCAAGACGATACCTATCAACCCAAGCGGTTCTTTTCCCTGCTGGCAGATGATCAAATTCGAGATTTCGCAGCAATGAATTTCACCATTGAGACATTCGAGAAAATCCAGTTGGAGAATTCATCCCCGCTCCATTTTCAATCCCTGTTATTACGTGTAAAATCCGATGAGTAGATTAAAACCTCTGCAAAGGGGCGAACAGAGCGGCATATGCCAAGCTTTCCGAATGCAAACTACAGCCTGAGAGGGAAGGAGATTTATGTTCTGTCCGCCTTGGTTGCAGGCATTGTCATGACTGTTGCCGTGGAGGGAAAAGCCGGGTTGGATTTACTGCGAACTGAAACAAGCGTTACTTTCATCCTCTCCTCCAGCGTCAATTAAATGGTAATGCTATAATAAAAACTGCATGACCTGTCGATCCAAGATCTGTCCAAGGAGGTCCTTCAATGTCAGCTAACGGCCAGGGATTTACCCTCAGCGATGAACATAAAATGATTCAAAAAGCCGCCCGGGATTTTGCCGAAAAGGAGATCAAACCCATCGCGGCAGAGTTTGACGAGAGCGGGGATTTTCCCATTGAAACCATCAAAAAGATGGGCGCGATGGGTTTTATGGGCATCGAGGTGCCAGAGGAATATGGCGGTGCCGGAATGGATACCCTGGCCTATGTTCTGGCCCTGGAGGAGATCTGCAAGGCGGACGCCTCCCACGGGACTATCATGTCAGTCAACAACTCGCTCTTCAACTACGGGCTTCTGATGTACGGCACGGAAGAGCAGAAACAAACCTTCCTGGTCCCGGTGGCCTCTGGCGAGAAGATCGGGGCTTATTCCCTGACCGAACCTATGTCCGGCTCCGATGCCAGCACCATGCGCAGCCGGGCCGTGCTGGAGGGGGATGAATACATCCTCAACGGGCGCAAATCCTGGGTTTCCGGGGGACCGGTAGCGGATTTCGTAGTGGTATTTATGATGACCAACCCGGAGGCAGGGCACCGAGGAGTCTCCTGCTTCCTGATCGACGCAACTCTGCCCGGTTTCATCCGGGCCAAAAAAGAGCCCAAGATGGGCATCCGAGCTTCAGCAACCAGCGAGTTGGTCTTTGAAAACTACCGCTGCCCGGTCAAAAACCGGCTGGGAGAAGAGGGGGAAGGGTTCAAAATTGGCATGACAGTGCTGGATGCTGGTCGGATCGGGATCGCCTCCCAGGCTCTGGGCATCGCCGAAGCGGCTTACGAGGCCAGCGTGGAATACGCCAAGGAAAGGGAAGCTTTTGGGAAGAAGATCGGTCAATTCCAGGGTATCAGCTTCAAGCTGGCGGACATGAAAACACGCATCGAGGCTTCCCGGTTGCTGATCCATCAGGCAGCCTTCGCCAAGGAGCGCTTCAAAACCAGCGGGGAGCGTTTTACCCTGGAAGCTTCCATGGCCAAGCTCTTTGCCTCGGAAACGGCCACTTTCTGCGCCGATGCAGCGGTCCAGATCCACGCCGGGATGGGCTATTCCAAGGAGCTGCCCATCGAACGCTACTATCGGGATGCCAAGATCACAGAGATCTATGAGGGCACCAGTGAAATCCAGCGCATGGTGATCGCTCGCATGGAAACGGGTTTGAGATAGGCTTTCTGAATTATTTTTTTCATTACTGATTTCTCCCAATCTGCCATCCAGGAAAAATTTCTGCGTGGCGTTTATCCCTTGAAGAGAAGCTTGCTATCCAGTAATTTAATCTCAAGCGTTTTACATCCAGATAATGAGGCGGCGATGAGATCTACTACAGAAGATCTAAACGGGGACTCAAAGACCAACCTCTCCCTCCAGAAGAGCAGAAACCTGTCAAGACTGGCACCTGACACTCGATTCTACTTGTTCCTGATCGCATTGACACTGGTTGTTGCCGGGCAGATCATCATGCATAGGGAGATACCGATCGATTCCTGGCAGGATATGCGCCAATCTCTCAATGACTGGCTGCGAATTGACGCAAAATATCTGGGGAATGTCCTCATCGGGATGGCGTGTACTGTACTGGGCGGAGTGATTTTTGCAATTTCAAGTTATAAATCAGAACTAATCAAAAAAAATACTGCTGACATATTCCCAATCTCCAGCGTTCCCATTCTAAGAAGGTTTCACTTCTCAAAATGGATCTGGCGAACCCTGCTGGGTTTTGGGCTGTTTGCTGTGTTAATCATACGGGCCGTGAATTATGAGCTGGAATTCTTTGATATTTTCTTCTGGATCTTTTCAATAATCTTTATATCCAGCGCAATTTTCAGGTATGACAAAGCATCTGGTGTAACCTTATCTCCAACTGCTTCCCACCGCGAGATTGGGATCATCATCCTGATCCTGATTGCAGGGTTCTTGATCGGAACCTACCAGCTTCAGGATATTCCAAACGTCATCAAGGGTGACGAGGGCAGCTTTTTCGAGACGGCTAGATACATAGCCGATGGTGAATACCGTGGGTCGATTTTTGGATTTGGGGTATATTCCTTTCCAGCCTTCAGCTCATATATCCAGGGTGCTGTCATGCGGATTTTTGGCAGAGATATTTGGGGCTGGCGATTTTCCTCAGTCCTCCCTGCTTTATTGTGCGTTATCCCGCTCTATCTTCTTGGCAAAGATTTCTTCAATCGCTGGGTAGGGGTAATTTCGTCAATAATCTACATTTCTTCCCCGTACTATTTGTCATTCGCCCGACTTGGGTATAACAATTCTCAGGCGATCCTATTCGTAATTTTCTGTGTCTGGTTTTTCTATCAGGGGTTAAAAAGAAACAGCCTGTTTTATATGTATCTTGGAGGAATTGCATCAGGGCTTGGTTTTCTAACCTACACTTCAGGAAAATTGGGGATAATGATTGTTTTGGCGTTATTTGGATATTCGTTCTTATCTATCCTGAGGAGGAAAGGGGGCAAGAGATTTCTGCTGATTGCGCTGTTGATGTTTTTGATCGGAACAACAATCATCGCTGCCCCGCACCTGACATATGGCGCGTCTCATAACCCTGAAGGGCTGAGGAAAAAATTGGTTGAAGGTTTATTTAATAATCTCGACTATACTGTGGGGTTATTTGGAGAGGAAGAAGTCTATCAAACAAGCACAATCACCACGATAGATCGATATCAGTTAATCAAGAATACGATCTTTATCAAAAGGCTGTTGTTAAGGGGATTTATCCGATCCTTCCTCGGTCTGCAATTTGATGAATTCTGCAACAATTTTTTCCTCTCTTCCCCCCTGGCGGGACCATTCACGGTGATTTTTTATGTCCTGGGTTTATATTTTTTACTGGCACATTTCTGGAAACCCAATGGCTTCCCCTTCCTGTTCTGGTTTTTTTCAGGTATGTTTTTTCTCAGCATTATCAGCACCTATCCTCCCAGGCCAGCCCACCTGGTTCCAATTATTCCAATATTGGCTTTATTCTCAGGGATTGGTGTATGCCTTTCAGTGGAACAAATAACCCAATTCCTTACTAACAAGATCAAATCCCGGATTCAATGGCAGCCTCTCCTGCTGCTGCTCTGCAGTATTACCATTCTAGCTGTGGGGGCTAAGCAATATTTCGTTGAATCTCCAAAGATATACCGGCCGAATATAGAACAGGTAATGAACTGGGCAGGCATGGATAATCCCCAGGAAACAAAAATCTATTATATCTATGACTCAGAAACATTAGCTGAATGGGTCCCTTACTTCTTCCGGCTAGAACTGACCCAATCCGAATTTGAATCGGTACCTATCTCTTCGGTTCGAAATGGCACTTCTGTCTGGCCAGAAGGCAGTGACTTTGCGATCTTTTTTGAGGAGTACAACGCTGCTGAACTGCTGCCATTATTCAAGAGAGAATTAAACCTGGCAGAATTTATAACCCTCAGAGACCGGGACGAAAGACCAATTGGCAGGGCAATAGTCAATGGAGAAGTAATCCTTTCAACCACGGTATCCTTCTGGCGTGGCGTTGGAAATCTGCTGACTTCACGAATATTATGGATCGTTTTGCCACTGTTCGCGCTAGGGTTTTATCAACTTTATCAAATAAGTCCGGACTTGAACCTGCAGAAACTGAAGCCTGGCATTACAGCAGGCTTGATCAAGATGAGGAATTATCCCTTCTTGGTATCCTCTAAAAGCATGCCTTCCGGAATACCGACTGGAGAAACTACAGAAGAATTGAGTAGATCATTTGAATTTGGTTTCTTTTTACGCTTGAGATCTCGGAAAACCAAACACAATTACGAGTTAAAGGTCGCCTTGAATCACCAGGAAGACCCTCAAAATTCACAAGCGGATCAAGAGTAGCTGCTATTCAATAGAAAAACCATTACTGAGACCTTCCTAATGATATTTTGGATTCTTCATGACAGATCAAGATCATCCCACTGATTCCCACAGGAACTCCCGCCCCAAGATCCTTGCCTTGCTGTCTATCTTGATCATTCTATTTTCATGCTATCAACTGTTCAGATTCAGCCAGATCCTATTTAATTGGAAAATCCTGGCCGATTTGCCACTTTCTGTAGAGCCTGGCCTGCTGCTTGTGGCCAGTTTGGTGTGGAGTGGCACAGGAGTGCTAATCGCTGTCAGCCTCTGGAGGGGAAAGTGGTGGGTCCGGATTGGCTGTTTCGCATACGGGATGACATACAGCGTCTTTAGCTGGATAAACCTGCTTAGGATTGCCGAACCATCAACCCTGCAAGACCGCTGGCGGGTGGAGCTGGTATTCACGATTATCGGACTTGCCGTCCTGGGCACTATACTCAACCTGAAATCATCTCGGTCTTATTTTGGGAGAAATGCTGTTAAAATACCCTAACAAGGTGCATATATGGCAGAAAAAACTAAAAATCCCAGAATACAAGAACTGCAAGAAAAAAAGGACCTCAGCCGTCAGGGTGGCGGGTCCGAGAAGATCAAAAAACAGCATCAAATAGGCCGGCTGACTGCCCGGGAACGTATCGACCTGCTGCTGGACAAAGGATCCTACCGGGAAATCGACGCTTTTGTGGAACACCGCACCACGGATTTTGGCATCGATAAAACCAAAATCCCCGGGGATTCTGTCGTCACCGGTTGGGGGACCATCAACAACCGCCTTGTCTATGTGTTTTCCCAAGACTTCACGGTTTTTGGAGGCAGCCTGGGCGAGGTCCATGCCGAAAAAGTCGTCAAGGTAATGGACATGGCCCTCAAAAACGGCGCTCCGATCATCGGCATCAACGATTCCGGGGGTGCCCGGATCCAGGAAGGTGTGGTCTCTCTGGGAGGCTATGCGGATATCTTCCTGCGCAACACACTCTGCTCCGGCGTGATCCCCCAAATCAGCGTTATTATGGGTCCCTGCGCCGGCGGGGCAGTTTATTCCCCAGCCCTGACCGATTTCATCTTCATGGTCAGGGGTTCCAGTTTCATGTTCATCACCGGCCCGGAAGTGGTTAAGACCGTCACTCATGAGGAAGTGACCTTCGAGGAACTGGGTGGGGCGGACGTACACGCTGAAAAATCCGGTGTGTGCCACATCGTCTCTGACACAGAAGCCAACACCCTCTTCCTGGTCCGCAAGCTGCTTTCTTACCTGCCCCAGAACAACATGGAAGATCCCCCCTATGCCTTGACGGATGACAGCCCACTGCGCCGCGAGCCCGCTCTGGATACCATCGTTCCTGATGATCCTTCCAGGCCCTATGACATCAAAGACGTTATCGGCCTGCTGGTTGACGGGGGAGAGTTTTTCGAGATCCAGGAAGCCTATGCCCGTAATATCGTGGTCGGTTTTGCCCGTCTGGGCGGCCATTCCGTTGGTATCATTGCCAACCAGCCAGCTTACCTGGCGGGCGTGCTGGACATTGACTGCTCCGAAAAAGCCGGCCGCTTTGTGCGTTTCTGCGATGCGTTTAATATTCCCCTGCTGACATTCGTGGATGTACCAGGCTTTCTACCTGGGCTGGATCAGGAACACGGGGGTATCATCCGCTCCGGCGCAAAACTGCTTTTCGCTTACTCTGAAGCTACTGTGCCCAAGATCACCCTCATCACCCGCAAAGCCTACGGCGGCGCCTACGACGTGATGAGCAGCAAACACCTCCGCGGTGACATCAACCTGGCCTGGCCCAGCGCTGAGATCGCGGTCATGGGACCGGAGGGCGCAGTCAACATCATCTTCCGGAAGGAACTGGCAAAGGCCAAGGATCCTGATAAGAAGCGAGCTGAGCTGGTGGAGGAATACCGCAAAAAATTCGCCAATCCCTACGTGGCGGCTTCGCGCGGCTATATTGATGACGTCATTGAGCCCAGTACCACCCGGGCTCGGCTGATCAACGCCCTGGAAATGCTGAGCCACAAGAGGGACAGCAATCCAGCTAAAAAACACGGCAATATTCCCCTTTGATCCGGGAGCCGAAGGGCTATTATGTTCAAGAAGATACTTATTGCCAATCGGGGTGAAATAGCAGTCAGGATCATCCGCAGCTGCCGGGAGCTGAATATCCCCACCGTGGGAGTGTATTCTGACGCTGACCGCCATAACCTTCATATCCGCTACGCAGATGAAGCTTACTATCTGGGTCCATCCAAGGCCAGTGAATCCTACTTGCGTGGGGACAAAATTATTGAGATAGCCCAGGCATGCGGGGCCGATGCTATCCATCCGGGGTACGGTTTTCTGGCCGAGCGGGCAGATTTTTCCCAGGCTTGCCAGGATGCTGGAATCACATTTATCGGCCCCAAGCCTTCCTCCATCGCCGCCATGGGCGACAAGCAGGCCGCCCGGTACACGGTAGCCGAAGCCGGCGTACCGGTTGTACCTGGAACGGAGGGACGAGGTGACCTGAGTGATGAGGATTTACTGAGACTTGCGCCTGAAATAGGCTTTCCTCTTTTGATCAAACCCAGCGCTGGAGGCGGCGGAAAAGGCATGCGGGAAGTGCAGGATATTCGGGATATGGCTGGCCTGCTGACAGCTTCCCGACGGGAAGCTGAAGCCTCATTTGGCGACGACAACATTTACCTAGAAAAAATGATCCAAGGAGCCAGGCATATCGAGATCCAGATCCTGGCAGATCAGCACGGCAATGTCATTCACCTGGCTGAAAGGGAATGCTCCATCCAGCGCCGCCACCAGAAACTGCTTGAGGAAGCCCCCTCTCCCTTTATTGGAGATGATGAAAAATTGCGCCAGGAGATGGGCCAGGTGGCCGTTCAGGCTGCCAGGGCAGTCGATTATATTAATGCCGGCACAATTGAATTCCTGGTCGATAAGGACAAAAACTACTACTTCCTGGAAATGAACACACGACTCCAAGTAGAGCACCCGGTAACTGAAGCGGTCACGGGGATTGATATTGTCAAGGAACAGATTCGAATAGCGGCAGGTCATCCTCTCTCTCGTAAACAGGGAGATATCAACCTCAACGGTTGGGCTATAGAATGCCGCATCAACGCGGAAGATCCTTACCGTGGGTTCATCCCTTCCACTGGTATGATCACCCAGTCCCTGCTCCCTGCCGGTCCTGGTATACGTGTGGATTCCGGCGTGTATTCCGGCTACCAGATCACTCCCTACTACGATGCCCTGATCGCCAAATTAATCGTTCACGAAGAAACCCGGGAAGAGACCATCGCCCGCATGAAAAGAGCCCTTGAGGAATACCGCGTGATTGGCGTGCGGACTAATATCCCCTTTCACCAGGCCTTGCTGGAAGATCCGGACTTTCTGGCGGGAAACTTCGACACCCAGTTCGTCGACGACGAGGTCCCTCCTTTCACTGGACACCAAAAAGACAAGAATCTCCCCAAGATTGCTGCGCTGGCTGCGGTGCTAGCCGCTCACGAAAACACCCAGCGCTCAGCCATCGTCATCCGGCGGGCACAAAGAGATATCAGCAACTGGAAATGGATGGGCCGCTGGGAGCGGACCAACAAGTAAATACGAGCTATGAAATATATCGCCACGATCGAGGACAAAGAGTACGAAATTGAGATCCTATCAGAAACCAGGGTGCTGATCGATGATGTCCCGCATGAGATCGATTTTAAGCACCTCCGGCAGTACCTGTCCTTCTCCCTGCTGGTGGATGGTAAATCCTATGAAACAAATATCTACCAGGACAACAGCGACTGGGAGGTACTCCTGCGGGGCAGGCAGTTCACGGTGAATGTTGAGGATGAGCGTGAACGTCGATTGCGCCTGGCAGCCGGGCATATTTCTGTCCACAAGGGCAAGTTCGTTCTGAGAGCACCTATGCCGGGGCTGGTGATCGATATCCCGGTTGCAGAGGGAGACCAAATATCCAAGGGCGATGTGCTGGTAATACTGGAATCGATGAAAATGCAAAACGAACTCACTGCGCCCAGGGATGGAACGGTAACCCGCATCCAGGCCAAAGTGAACGATAACGTGGAACGGAAAGAGAGCTTGCTGGTCCTGGAGTAGGGACGAAGCTCAACACAATCTCCTGTGCTGTTGGATAGTCTCATAAAAATGCCAGCCCGCTCAAGACGCGGGTCGGTTCATTTTTGTCCGAGGGGTGGACTACCTTCCAATTGAGGAGGACATCGAGGGTTGGAAGCAGGCCGAGAAGCAGATCCGCGAAAATATCAGTATTGTCGATTCTTGCGGCTGGGACGTCACTAAAGGATCTTGAGAAATACGGTTTGCTTCTTGTTGTCCAGATAACCCTGGCCAAGGTAAAATTCCCGCGCCACAGTTCTGGTGACATTGGAACGAACTCTCATTTCTCCCATCCCCTTGTTCGCTGACCAGCGTTCAGCCGCTTCCAGGAGCTGTTTCCCATACCCTTCTCCCCGGCAGGCCTGGTCCACGACCAGTCCGCCTAACTCCGCAAAACCTTCCAGGAAAATCCTTTTTGCCACCAAGACATGCACAAAACCGCAGATCTGGCCTTCCTGATCCTCAAGAACAAAAATCTCATGATCAGAATCCAGCTCCAGATCCTCGAGCAGCCTGGTCAGTTCAGTCTTGGAAATGGGATACCCCAGCTGGGAGGATAGTCCCGCAAGCTGGTCCGCATCCCTGAGAGAGGCTCTCCTGACCAGGCTCATTACTTAAGATCCCCTACTATGTGTTTCCCCTGGAAACGCCATTTTATCAGTCCAATACACAGAGCTGCTTCCCAGCAGGGAGATCGTCAGGGCAATATCCAGGCCTGCCACAAAAAGCATGAAAAAATAGTTTCCCTGGGATAAGATGTCCAGCAGGATTCCAGCGCTGATCATCCCGGCCAGGGCCAGGAAAAAACCGGGGCGGTAAAATTCCCACAGTCGGGGGTCCTTCAGCTCACGGATGCGCTGGATATTCTTCCGGCAGCTGCGAGTAAAAAACGTCTGGGCTTGAATGACTCCCAGAATGATGCCCAGGACGATGAACAGCCAATGCCAGGCGCTATCCGGGCGCATCTCCCTGGCTTGGGCTACCAGATCCAGGCCGCCCCGCAAGAGCATGACCGCGCCTATATACCAAACCAACGCAGCCAGGATCACCAAAGTCTTTTTTGAGGTTCTGAGCCAATTTTCCATAGGTGACATATTATTACATATAGATTCAGATCTGTAAATCGGAGCCGGGCAAGGGGGATTATGTTTAAGGTGCCGGGGGTGGTGTCATCATCCACCAGGACTGGCCAAGCTGTTTTGCTGGAGGAGTTCGCTCGGGCTGACAGATCTCAAAGCACTTCCAATATTTCCCGCTCCAGCTGAGGGGCAAATAACCGCAGGTATCCTTCCAGGATCTCCAGCTCCTCCAGCACCTGCTTCCGGGAGATACCCGGCGGCCCATAAGTGGTGTAGACAGCCTGGTTTGTGCCGGGTTTGATCCGGGTGCGATGGTCCGGTCCATATATCACGGAAGAGAGTATTCCCTGCCTGTCGCGGATATACAGGTCACCTGCTTTCAGTTCTTGATGAGTTCCATCCAGGCGCTGGTAGGATTCCTCCCCTGAAGCGATATCAGCCATCAATGGAAGCTCGAGAGCTATCAGGTCATGGGCGGCAGTCAGCAGCCCGGTTTGCAGTTCAGCCATGAACATCGCCCCCACCAGAGCCGAGGGAGCTATAATGGGTTTTCCTTTAAACAGCACTGATTCCAGCTGAAGCTGAACGTGATAGGTCTTGCGGAAGCTGTGGTAAAAAGAATCATAGGCAGAAAAAACTGCCAACGCCCGAAGTCCCTTTCTATCCAGATCCTTGAATCGCGCACGCAGCTCCACCTCCAGCCCCTGCCGGGCTTCTCGCAAGGCCGGGTGATCCGGACAGTTACCGGCTTCCCGGACAGCCAATAAGCCGATGCAGACCTCAGGCATTTTCTCACGCAGCGTTGGGCTAATGGAGATCATTCAATAATCCTCTTTGGAACCTTAGGAGAGCTAACTATATCCACTCGGTTTCCTCAATCGTGCGCTCTCCCCCGGCGTCTCCGGTATTCAGTGTGCCGGCCGGCTCCGCCATCAGGATCTGGCATTCCTGCTCCGCAGCTGGCTTGTGCTCCACGCCTTTAGGGATAACACACAATTCTCCCCGGGAGAGATGCAAGTCCCCGTCCGGCAGCTGGATGGTCAATTTCCCATCCACGACCAGGAAAACCTCATCCGTTTCGGGATGACTGTGCCAGACAAATTCCCCCTGGATTTTGGCGATTTTGAAATGATAATCGTTCAGCTGGGCAATGATTTTTGGGTCCCATTGTTTTGTGATCAGGGAAAATTTCTCAGCGAGATTCACCACATTAATCATCGTCTTTATCCTTTCAGCAACTCCGGTCAAAATGAGCTAAGCAGCGGTTGTCCGCAGTGGTAAGCCAAAGTGTCGATCCAGGCCTGGGACAGCCCCAGGTAATCTGGATCCATTTCGTTCGCCTCTTTCATGCCACTGGGAGAAACCTGATTTATCAGGGTGTATGGCGGATTTTCTGAGCTATACATTCCCCACCCAGCCCATCCTCCGTGCAGATCTGCACAGTGACTGTGATGTCATGCCCTGTGGGATTGTTAGTGAACATGGCGCTGACAAAATAAGCCTCGCCCGGTGTGAGTTTTGACTTCTCTCCAACCAGCGCGCAGCCAGTTTTGTCATAAAATTTATCCTGGATGTTGGGTAATGGATCCGATCCTCCAGTGTGATCAATTGAAGTTGTTTTCCAGGACTCCAGGGTAAAACTGCCAGTATTGTTGATCCTGTATTGGGTGACGTAAAATCCACCGCAAAAGCCAATGTTGGAGTGGTAGGTAAGCTCGAATTCAAATCCCGGTGTGGCCGTAGGTATCGGAGTATAGACAGGCAGGAATTGGTAAGGCCCGGTTGGTGTAGCATATTCTGCCCACAGCCAGCAGAAGCCAGATGGCTGATCCGGACGTCGAATGTACCAGTAATTACCAGTAGTATCCACCCCCACAACCTCGGCTTCCTCCCCTTTAAGAAGGATTATCAGCCTTTCGAAAGAAGTCCCCTGCCCGGTTCGGCAGTTGGTGTTTTCAGACAAATGAATCCTGGCCAGAGCGTCCGCTGAGGGATCGCTGGTAGGAGTTAGCGTTTGAGAGGAAGTTTCCCCGGGAGGGGGCGTGCCCTCGAGACCCGATGCTGTTCCCTCAGGCAGCTGCTGGACCTCGACAGCGGCCAGAGTCTCGGCTACGCTTGTTTCCACGTAACTGCCAGGCACATCCGGAGTATTGATTGGAAGCGTACTCGGTAAATTGCATGCCAAGCTGATCAATACAAGCAGAGCGATAGAACATATCAAGCTCTGCAATCGTCTGGGGTTCCTCCTGGAATTCTCTTTTTGTCTCATTGCGGTTCCTTGGCTGAAGAAGTGTTGTTAAGTTATCAGCTAAATTAGAGTTCTCTCAAGGCTTTTTCGAGCGATTCGAACAGCCCCTCTGGCAATATGGCATAAGCCAGCCCCAGCCCGTAAATAAAAGACTGCAGGGCATCCTTGCTTTCCGTCCTTAAAATGGGTTCGTTGCCGCTTGATACCACATAATCATCCCCCGACATCTGGACTGATAAACCCCAATCAAGCCGATTGGCCAGTGCTATGCCTCCTTCCAGACTGCCCCCTGGAAAATACTTTTCCAACATCAGCAAGTCATTCATTAGAGAACCTCCTGCTAATTTTAATCTGGAGCCTGTCGAGTGAGATGCAATTTTAGGCTTCTTACATCCTATTGTACATTAAACGAATTGCGCCAGAGCTGTGGAAAAGCCTCTGGCGCAGACCACTTGTAAACATATCTTATCTGTTATTGCTGCTGAAATTGTTTCAATGCTTCCAGTGCCGCTGATCCATACACAACGGCAGGTCCTCCCCCCATCATGATCGCAACACCGATGGCTTCAACGATCTCTTCCTCGCTGGCGCCTGCCTTAAGGGCATCTTGAACATGAAAAGCGATACAACCGTCACATCGCACTACAATGCCGATCGCCAGAGCAATCAGCTCTTTGATTTTCGAATCAAGGGCCCCATCGCTTCCCACTGCTTCGTGCATCTTACTGAACCCGGTCATGATGTCGGGATTGGCTTTACCAAGTTCGCCCATATCTTGCTGGACCTTCTTTAAAAATACAGGGTAACTTTCAACAGACATTATCAACCTCCACGGTTCTTGAATATTTTAATCACAAGGCCATTGTATTACCAACGGTCCAAAGAAAAGCTTTAGACACCTCTTTCTAACACATTTCTTGGATTGTGAATTTAATCACAGCCTTGTCGGGGACGACGGTCCTCTCAGGAGAGACCTCCGAGGTCTCTGAATGTATCTCGTCGAATAATCTCCAGAGGATCGAGGTTCTTATAATCGTGAAAACTCGAATATATCCAATCCTCAGGCTTCTCGACCAGCCCGGATTCGACTGGATTGAGGTGAATATAGCCGATGAGATGCCCGAGATATACCTCAGAGTCCACGAATTTTGCCTGGAATGCCCCCTGGAACAATGGTCCGACTCGGTCATAATGGATGTTTATGGTTTTGGTGTACGAGACAGAGAGCCTCATCATGGCCGTGGAGACCTCGGAGGTCTTAAAGACCTCCGAGGTCTCCCGGATATAAACTAATAGGTGGTAATGATTGGGCATCAAGCAGTAGGCTATCAGGTCCGTTATGGGCAGGAGGTACCTCTCGAGATTAAACAAGAAATACCAGTAATTCCTTTCCTCTATAAAAATGTTCTCCCGGTTTACTCCTCGATTGTAGAGATGATAATACTGTCCAGGATCAAACGAGATCAGACGTCTGGGCATAATTTCCCCCTTTCAGATTGACTTTTGGCTTGGTTGTCATCATTATATCCCGCAGCCCTGGCAGAGATAAATACATACCCCAATTTCCTCTTGACAACTGAGGATTAATTAGGCATCATATCGCTTAACGTTATATCGTTTAGCGTTATACCGCACAACGTAGTAGTAAGGGAGAGCGCATGACCCAGAAAACAAGCAACAAACACCTGCCCCTGACGGAAGCCTCCTATTATATCTTGCTGGCCCTGGTTACCCCGAACCATGGCTACGCCGTGATGCAGGAGGCCGAAGTGGTTAGCCAGGGTACGGTCCGGTTGGCGCCGGGCACTATTTACGGTGCTCTTGCAGCTCTGGAAACCGGTAAATTAATCACAATGGTAGGCACGGAAGGACGGAGAAAAATCTACCAGGTGACCGAACTTGGCAAGCAAGTCCTGCGGGAGCAGATCCACCGCTACCAGATCATGCTGGAAAACGCGGTCAACAAAAGCGAATTATGGGCCGCAAACACAACCGAAGAAGGAGAGATACTATGAAAATTTAAATGGTTCTGGGCCTGGCAGGACAAAAAAGAAGAAGCCTGGCTGGCAGAGATGGCGAAAAAAGGATACCACCTGGAAAACTTAGCCCTGCCCGGACAGTATACCTTCCGCCAGGGAGAACCCGGCAATTATATCTACTGCCTGGATTTTCAAGCCCTGAGAGCAAAGGATCGGGGCTCCTATTATCAGCTTTTTACGGATGCAGGCTGAGAACATGTCGGGGATATGGGAGGCTGGGTGAATTTCCGGCACAAGCTGAACGGCGGCGAACCCCCGGAAATTTACAGCGACCTGGAATCCAAGGGGAAGGGACTGTGATCTCAATGGAGAGTCTGTCGGTTAGAGCCGAGCGTTAATTGTCTCCACTTGATTGATACTCCTCTCTCGTTCATCTCCTGCTTGCTCTCCTGCTTGCTCTATCCATTTTCCCATTCCTCTGGTAAACTTGAGGCGCTAATTTTTTAAATGAAATCCGGCCAAGCTCGGTCGGTTTTTTTTATGCCAAAAGAAATAGAAATGAAAACAATCAGAACAGATATCAGGAATTTAGCAATCATCGCTCATGTTGATCATGGGAAGACCACCCTTGTTGACGGTCTCCTGCGGCAGGCGAGCGTTTTCCATGAAAAGAAAATAATCCGGGACCGCATTATGGACTCCAATGAGCTAGAACGGGAGAGGGGCATCACTATCCTCTCTAAAAACACAGCCATTGAGATCAACGATCCCCGGACCGATCAACTAGTGAAGATCAATATCGTGGATACGCCAGGCCATGCCGATTTTGGAGGAGAGGTGGAGCGCGTTTTGAACATGGTTGACGGGGTGCTGCTACTGGTAGATGCCGCTGAGGGGCCCCGCCCACAAACTCGTTTTGTGCTCCAAAAAGCGCTGGAACTCAACCATAAGGTGATTGTGGTCATCAATAAAGTGGATCGCAAATTGGCAAATTCTGAGCAGGTCCTTAATGACACTTTTGACTTATTCATAGAACTTGGAGCAAGTGAGGAGCAAGCCAATTTTCCTGTAGTTTATGCCATCGCGACCCAGCATCGGGCAGGCTACACAGCAGATGTCGGCCCCGATCTCCAGCCTCTTTTTGAAACCATCCTGAATTCAATCCCTGCCCCGGTCGTGGATGTTGATTTACCCCTGCAAATGCTTGTAACCTCCCTGGATTATGATAATTTTCGGGGAGCTACAGCCATCGGGAGAATTGTATCCGGAGAGGTAGCCATCGGAGAGCAGGTCGCTTATATAACTGCGGACGGAAAAACCGTCCCAGGAGAAATCACCTATTTATATGATTACCAGGGATTGAAACGTCAGGAGATCGAACTGGCCCGGGCCGGTGAAATTGTAGCCGTTGCCGGATTAGAAGGCATAACAATTGGAGATACGATCTGTAATCCTGAAACCCCTGTTCCCCTCCCCAGAATAAGGGTTGAAGCACCTACAGTACGGATGTCATTTGGTGTCAACACCTCTCCTTTTTTTGGCAGGGAAGGTGTCTGGAAGACCTCTCGGAAACTCAGGGAACGCCTTTTCAGAGAAATAAGATCCAACCTGGCTTTAAGAGTAGAGGATACCGGATCCGCTGACACATTACTGGTATCAGGCCGGGGAGAACTTCATTTGGCCATCCTGATAGAAACCATGCGCCGGGAAGGGTATGAATTCCATGTCTCACGCCCGGAAGTCATTCTGCAAACATCTCCCTCCGGCGAAGTTCTGGAGCCATTCGAAGAGGTACGGATCGAGATCCATTCAGAAGACATCGGCGCGGTGATGGAATCTCTCAATAACCGGCAAGGCGTGCTGCAGGACATGCGGGAATCAAGCACAGGAACAGTTTTACTCACTTTTCTGGCTCCAACCAGAGGTATTCTTGGCTTCCGCCATCACTTCCTAACCATGACCAAGGGAACCGGCGTGCTAAACACCTCGTTCAATAAATATGCTCCCCTGGCCGGCTCAGTAGAGGTCCGCTCACATGGATCCCTGGTAGCTTACGAAACCGGGACAGCAACGACATTTGGATTGAAAAATGCCGAGGGACGGGGCATCCTGTTCATCTCTCCTGGCAGCAAGGTTTACGGCGGGATGGTAGTGGGTGAAAACAAACGTCCAGATGATATTGAGATCAATGTCTGTAAAACCAAACACTTGACCAACATGAGAAATAACATCCGTGAGATTGATCAACGCCTGGTCACTCCGCGAGAGATGAGCCTTGACCAATATATCGAGTACCTGGCGGACGATGAACTCTTAGAAGTTACCCCCCATAATCTACGAATCCGCAAAAGGATCCTGGATCATGGTGAGCGGATGAAATTAAATAAAAAGGAGACTGAAAATGCCCTGCCCTAGATCAGTCTCACCCAAGAATGGTCCGGTTGGCTGGATTTAAACTCGGCGTACCATCGGGCCGGGAAATACAGAAACACCAATCCCGCCAGCCAGAACAGAACCATGATCCCCAGACTGGTCCCCTGGGGCACAAGCAGCCTGCCCAGGAGCAGATAGATACCAATATGGACCAGATAGGAAAAAAGCGGGGTTCGTCCAAATACTACCAAGGGGTTCATTCCCCTCAGCTCTTTTGGCCGAAGAAGGGAAAAACCCCCTAATAACAACAGGTTGACTCCCATTGTCAGGAGTACAAAGGCGATACTTGGCGGGTATTTCACCACGCTAAAAAAGTCCATCCAGGAATCAATCCCCAGGGACCTGATCGTGCCAAATCCATTCAATCCCCGCAGCAGCCCAAAGCCTGCCAGGGAGAACAAGCCAAAGCCTGCCCCCCAGCGGTAGGCTTTCTGTTCATCTATTAACAGGAGCTTGCCAAACAACATTCCGCCAACGATCAGTTCTGCCCAGGCCAGCAGGGGATAATTGACCCAGAACTCTCCACCCCCACCTCCATAGACCAGCAGCACGCCAGCCAATTGGTTAAAATTCCTACCCCACATCAAGGGGGATGGCGTCAATACTTCCAGGACAACAAGAAGCAAGCCGGCAATAACTGCCAGATAAACTGGTTTAAGATCCAAGAGCGGGACACTCAAGATCATGCCTGCACCCAGGGCGGCCAGCACGCCCACATACCAGAGTGGACTGCTGGTTCCGCTGGTGGACCAGATCTGGATTAAATTTAGACCCAGCTGTATTACAATTAAGATCAATCCCCGGGCAATAAAATGCCGGCGGATTTCAGCTTCCTTCCAACCTTTCCTCCGGCGGGAAGATTGAAACAGCACCATCCCCGCTCCCATCAAGAAAAAGAAACCCGGCGCGCACAGGTGGGTGACAGAGCGGGCCAGGAAATGCAGCGGGCTTTCAAAGACCGGAAAATAACCACCCCAGTACTCACCGCTGGAATGCTGTTGGGCGATATGGAAATTGGCATGATCAAGTGCCATCAGGATAATAAGGAGCCCGCGGAGGGCATCCAGCGGTAACAATCGTGAATATTTTATTGGATGGAGTAGTTTTTCCATTCCGAATCAATCCTTTAGGCTTCTTTCAGAGGACCGGGGATACACTGATTATACCCAAGGGAGTGGTGATATCATTAATTTCGATCTCATCCCCTGGTCATCAAATCAGCACCGCTTTCTTAATAAATTCAAGGCTTTAAGGTTCCCTCGTTGCAGTCGTTTCTCCCCCGTGATAGAATACCAAGACACGAGGTAGGAAATCCCAGCTATGTCCAACATGATCGAAGTGGTCATCGACAGCATCCGAGTCAGCTTAATGTCACAACAGCGCGTTGTGATCCTGCGAGAGATCAACTCGGACCGCTACCTGCCTATCATGGTAGGAATTTATGAAGCAGAACATCTCACGCTGGCCCTGCAGGACGTGGAAGTTGCCCGTCCCTTGACCTACGACCTGTTCGTAAGTATTCTGGACACGCTGAACGCTGAAGTTACCCATGTGGAAGTAGTCTCCCTTAACGAAGAAACCTACTTCGGCAATATCGTCATTTCCATCGGCGGCACCCTGCACAATATCGACTCCCGCCCCTCGGATGCCATGAACCTGGCCATCCGGATGGGTGCACCGATCTTTGTTGCTGAAGAGGTCCTGGATGAGGCCGGCCTGATTCCAGAGGAGGACCTCACCGAGATATCGCCTGACGAAGAATTGGACAGCGAGCGATTGTCCGTTTTCGAAAATTACCTGGAGCAAATCGATCCGGACCCCCCACAGGAAGAATCGGGCGAGGACGAAAACGACCAGGATTGATCGCACCTATTCAGCCAGCCCAACCATTCAAATAACCTGACAAGGGATTCACGAACAACCAAGACGACCATGACCGAAGCCATAGAATTTGAAGCTGCTCCTGAAACCTCCGGACCCCAGATGGTTCCCCACAGCAGGGAAGCGGAAGAAGCTGTGATTGGTGCGGTGCTGATCAATCCTGAGGCTTATTATGATGTCGCTCAGTTCCTTAAATCAGATGATTTTTACATCCACCGCAACCAGTGGATCTGGGAGGCTTTTGTTGCCCTCCACGACCGCAATGAAGCCATCGACCTCGTCACCGTAACAGAAGAGCTGGGCCAACAGGGCCACCTGGCAGATATTGGCGGGGCAGCCTATATCACCAAGTTGATCAATAACGTGCCCTCCTCCCTTCACGCTGAAGCCTACGGCCATCGGGTAGAAGAAACTGCTATCCGACGGCGGATGATCTCAGCCGCCAACAATATAGCCAAGCTGGCCTACGAGGAAAACCTCAGCCTTGATTTGGTGATGGACGGTTCTGAAAAGGCTGTCTTTAACGTCAGCGAGCGGCGGCTGACCCGGGACCTGCAGCCCATACGTTCAGTCCTGAGTGACTACTTCGATCGCATTGAAGAGCTTTCCCAGCGGGATGATGCCCTGGTGGGCGTGCCAACGGGTTTTTTTGATATTGACAGAATGCTGGGAGGGCTGCAGCCCTCGGACCTGTTGATCATCGCCGGCCGGCCGGGTATGGGAAAAACCGGTTTTCTGCTTTCCGCCGTTAAAAACGCGGCGCTTAACCATAAAAAACACGTGGCGGTCTTTTCCCTGGAGATGAGTAATGAGCAGCTCGTGCAGCGCCTTATCGCCCAGGAAACCGGCATCAATTCCACTAAGCTGCGAGCCGGAAAACTCAGCGCTGATGAATGGCTGCTGTTCACCCAGGCCATCGAAGTATTGACCGATACCCATATCTTCCTCGACGATACACCAGCTCTGACTCCCCTCCAGCTACGAACCAAATGCCGCCGGCTGCACCTGGAATACAAGCTGGACCTGATTGTGGTCGATTACCTGCAGCTGATGACCGGGGACCTGCGCTCGAACAACCGTGTCCAGGAAGTCTCAGACATCTCCCGCAACATGAAGATCCTGGCTCGGGAGCTGAACGTTCCCGTTCTGGCTGCGGCCCAGCTATCCCGGGCTGTGGAGCAGCGCTCAGACAAACGTCCTGTACTCTCCGACTTGCGAGAGTCCGGCAGCCTCGAACAGGATGCGGATATCGTCATGTTCATTTACCGCCCGGAAGTCTACGAGGAAGACACTGCCTTTCAGAATCTTGCTGAAATCATCGTGGCCAAACACAGGAACGGCCCCACAGGGGATGTGCAGCTGGTCTTCCGTAAGGGCCTGGCCAAATTTGAGAACGCGGCCACCCGCGATATTGATCTCTCCCAGGTAACCTGATGACATTTAAAGGTTTTCCTCCCGGAAAAATTACCACCACCAGGATCCCCTCCTTGTTTTTTAAGGATTTACTGCCCCAAATCGATGACCTGAGCGAGTTAAAGGTCACCCTCTATGCCCTGTGGCAGATCATGCGCCTGGAGGGCGAGGTGCGCTACCTCAAGGAAGAGAACTTCACCGGCGACCCCGAGTTCATGGCGGGCATGGGCGCCACGCCCGCCGCCCAGCTGGACGCGGTCCGCGCCGGGCTGGAGCGGGCGGTGAACCGCGGCACCCTGCTCCAAGCGGACGTGCCGGAAGGGGATGGAACGCTGGTAATCTATTTCTTCAACTCCCCCCGGGGGCGAGCCGCGGTTCAATCCGTCGCAGACGGATCGTGGCGCCCATCCGACGGAGATCTGCCAGTCCCTACCTTAAGCCTAGAACAGCCCAATATTTTCCAACTCTATGAGGAAAATATTGGCCCCCTCACGCCCTTGATCGCCGACACACTCCGGGAAGCTGAAAAAGAATTCCCTGAGAACTGGATCCGGCAAGCAGTGGGGATCGCAGTCCAGAATAACGTTAGAAAATGGAAATATATCGAAGCCATCTTACGCAGCTGGCAGGACGGTGGAAGAGATGAAAGACAAGATCGAGGACATACTAAAAAAGACCGCCGGGGATATCTCGAAGACGAATTCTCAGAGTTCATCGAAGATTGAGAACAATCCCTATCCAGGAGACCCGAACTGCGAAATCTGCGGTGGAGTAGGCTATATTCGTCAGGACCTACCTCTCGGGCACCCTGATTTCGGCAAAATGCAAATCTGTGTCTGCCGGACCGGCCAGCTCAAAAAGTTAGCCCGCGACGGCCTCTACAAGATGAGCAACCTGGAAAGCCTGTCCCATCTGACCTTTGATAATTTTGAGTCCCGGGGACAGATCGGGCTTGGCCCAGCCCAGGCCGCTTCATTGGAACGCGCTTTTAATCATGCCCGGCAGTTTGCCCGCACACTCGACGGCTGGCTGGTGCTCCAGGGACCTTACGGCTGTGGGAAAACCCACCTGGCCGCTGCAGTTGCCAATTTTGTGGTCGACATCGGGGTCCCTACCCTGTTCCTGACCGTTCCAGACCTGCTGGACAGCCTGCGTTTTTCCTATAATGATCCAGCTTCGACTTTCGAGGAACGCTTCGAAGAGATCCGCTGCTCCCAGCTGTTGGTGATGGATGATTTCGGGACTGAAAATGCCACCTCCTGGGCCCAGGAGAAGCTTTTCCAGATCCTTAACTACCGCTATATCAACAACCTGCCTCTGCTGATCACCACTAACCTGTCACTGAACCAGCTCGAAGGCCGCATCAGCTCCCGACTGCAGGATCCCGAGCTGGTCACCCGCGTAAAAATCCTGGCCCCAGACTACCGGCGGCCGATGGACGATACCGGTCATTCCGAACTCTCATCCCTGGGATTGCTGAGCGAACGCACCTTCGGTAATTTCTCCCTGCGCAAAGATGAAAACCTGGAAAAAGAAGAAGCCAAGAAACTGGAGAGCGCATTTAAGGCAGCCCAGCAATATGCCGAAAAACCGCGGGGTTGGCTGGTTTTCCAGGGCGGCTATGCCAGCGGAAAAACCCACCTGGCCGCTGCTATCGCCAATTACCGCTCTGCAGAAGGAATACCGCCCCTCTTTATCATGGTACCCGATCTGATGGACCACCTGCGAGCCACCTTCAGCCCTGACAGTAAAACCAGCTATGACCGGCGCTTCGACGAGATCAAGACCACGCCCCTGCTGGTGCTGGACGACCTGGGAACGGAATCGATGACGCCCTGGGTGAAGGAAAAGCTCTATCAGCTCTTCAACTACCGCTACAATGCCGGGCTTCCCACCGTCATCACAACCACTGACAAACTCAGCGAAGTCGATCCCCGCATTCGCAGCCGCATGCTGGACCGGCGGATCTGCCGCATCTACGCCATCACCGCTCCACCCTACCGCGGGGGACGCTAATCCGCAAACAGGAAGCCGGTCTGTCTTAGATCCAATATTTAATTTTCAATTTAAGTATTAACATATCTCTTATCCATCCTTGGGCAAATTTTATTAAAATTGAGTTTGGACTTATTCTTAGGAAAGGAGTAAATAAATGGCCAAGAAGGACGTGTTAGTCAAGAGCAGCCTGAGAAAGAACTTAGCTGATGCGGCTGCTTTCCTGCGGGAACTGGCGGACAAGATCGAAACCGGCCAGGTTACCCTGGTCCAGGGAGGAAAAGACATCGTGATGGATCTCCCGGAAACGGTCAGTTTTGAGGTGGAATATTACGAACAGCCCAAGAAAAGTGGTTTTAAAAAACAGCTGAAAATCGAACTGCAGTGGAGAGAAGGCAGCAATAAACACAAATCTGTGACGCTTGGCTAAAGATCTTATTGGAAGCCTGGAAGCGGCGTTTTTTAATAGCGCGATCCACAACTAGAAATAGGCAGTATAACGGAGAAAACCATGAACACAAAAAGCTATCCCCGATCCAGGCCTCATCCCTGGCATGGGCTCGATGTCGGTCCGGACCCGCCCTCTGTGGTTTACGCCTTTGTGGAAATCACCCCTTTTGACCTGGTAAAATATGAGCTCGACAAAGAGACCGGCTATTTGATGGTCGACCGCCCCCAGGACACTTCCTCCCTGCCCCCAGCGCTGTACGGGATCATTCCCCAAACATACTGCGGCGAGGGCGTGGCCGCTCTGATGCAGGGCGCTGACGAAGGAGACCATGACCCGCTGGATATCGTTGTCTTAAGTGAGCGGTCCATTTCGCGAGGAGACGTACTGCTGAGGGCTCATGTAGTAGGTGGAATCCCCACCCTGGACCACGGCCATTCGGACGACAAGATCATCGCTGTCTTGGAGGATGATGCACTCTGGGGCAGTGTCACGGATATCTCAGAACTCCCCCAGGGATTGATCACCCGCCTGCAGCATTATTTTGCGACTTATAAAACCCAACCCAACGAGCTCTCCGAAGTTGTGGTCGGCCATCCCTACAACGCTATCCATGCCAAGAAAGTCATCACCACAGCCATGGAGGACTATCAAAAGGCCTTTTCCTGAACCCCGATGAAGGTCACCGGTTCCAAGAATTACTCACGAGTAAACCGCTCCTTTTCCAGCGCTGCCCGTTATTACAGCCAGCTTGCTCCCTGGTATGATCTCCTTGCTTCCAGTGAAAAGAGATTTATCAGGTCCGGCCTAACACTCCTTAACCCCCAACCCAATGATCTGATCCTGGAGATCGGTTTTGGCACGGGGTACGCTCTGCAGTGGATTGTCCCCCTTCTAAGGAATGGTTTTTACGCCGGCCTGGATCTTTCTCCGGGCATGGCCTACGTGGCTCAGAAAAGGTTTCGGAGGGCTGGCCTGACGGGCGCGGCCGGTCTGGTCTGCAGCGATTCCCTTCCCATCCCCTTGAAAGCCAATACCTTTGACGCTATCTTCACCAGTTTCACCCTGGAGCTATTTGACACCCCCCAGATCCCAATCCTGCTGGGGGAAATGCGCAGGGTCCTAAAGCCGGGAAGTAGGCTGGTGGTGGTTTCCCTCTCTAAGGATCAGCCACTGGGGATCATGGGACGGTTTTACGAACGATTCCACGACCATTTCCCAACCCTCGCCGATTGCCGGCCGATCCCGGTTCAACAACTACTGTTGGAGAATGGTTTTTCTATAGAAGACATGGAGATTAGCTCCATGTGGGGCCTACCTGTGATTTTGGTGAAAGGGAGTCCCTGACCCAGCGGCCAGCCAAGCCCTTTAGCGCTGGCACTGTTATCCCCTACTGGGCTGCCCAAGCAGGCCGCTGGGGAAGTTTCCCCCTGCTGCTCATTCCAACCCCAGTACTAATCGCTGGGATGGGCTTTCCCATGGGGAACTCTATAGAAGAGCAGCATCTACCCAAAATTCCCTGTCAGTGACAGGGGTTTATGCTAGTTGAATAGAATTCTCCCATACTTTAGTCAGTGATCTTTCGGGCCTTGGTAGCGATGAAGGTGGGCATATAATCTGAGATCTTTTCTCCCAGCGCTATATCCTCATAAAATCCTTGGATCACCAATCCAGCCCGGATCTGCCCCCCGATCTGGCCCTCCAGGGAGTGACCAAACTCCAAGGCTGACTCTGCCCCGTACAGTCTACCTCGTTCCTCTTCACTGATGCTGGTCAGGTCCGAATAGGGCATCTTGTGGATGATCTGGAAGATCCCCTCTTTTTCCTTTTCCCCATCAAAGAGGTAGTTAACGGGGTTCACAAAACCTGCCAGCAGCTCTCCACCCGGCCTGAGGGTCCGGGCCGCTTCCTGCCAAATCGGTTCCAGGTGAGGGGCAAAACAATTCGAGACAGGATTGAGGATCAAATCAAAAGATTCAGTTGAGAAGCAGGACAGGTCCGCCATGTCTCCCTCTACCAGGCTCAGAGACAAACCATCCCGCTCGGCAACCTCCCTGTCCTGGGCCAGTTGGCGGGGGGAGTTATCGAAAACAGTGACCACCGCGCCAGCAGCTGCCAGAAGCGGACCTTGTTGTCCGCCGCCCGAAGCCAGGCAGAGCACATCCAGTCCAGGCAGGGGAGGAAACCAGTCTTCCGGGACAGGTCTGGTGGGTGTGAGGAAAATCTGCCAATTGCCATGCCGGGCACGATCCACTTCTTCAGAGGTCACAGGTATGGTCCAGGGGTTGCCGGACTCCACATATTGATCCCAGGACTTCCTGTTATGACTCACCACATCCATCCTTATCTTAAGACCTCGGAGGTCTCCTCTCACTGGTTATTATATCCTCCCCAGAACATGAGCAGTCCTACCAGACCAAAACCAGCCGCCTGCAGGACCCGCGC
>Ga0209834_10000268_pt1 | contig 32075 bp, 32 predicted proteins | sample Mar14236cmmetaG_FD_184134 | JGI IMG/M metagenome (GOLD analysis project Ga0209834, IMG submission 184134) | Marine hydrothermal vent microbial communities from Guaymas Basin, Gulf of California to study Microbial Dark Matter (Phase II) - Marker... ... | reverse complement strand
GCGGCATCGGACTGAATCAGAAGATCTTCCAGAAGCCCGTTCTGATCGGCAAGGATGGCAATATTCAATTCGGCCGGTATATCATAGGGGCATTCGCCGACGTAGGCCAGATCCGAGGCCAGCCTGCGATCATTATCGGTAACATTAATAATGACTTCATGTCTTTGATCCCCGATACTCCTTGTAATCGCCAGGGGAATTTTCATCTCGACGGCCGTTTCTCCGGATTGAAGCTGAAGTTTTTTGCTGTAGGCCCCGACATAAATGCTCGATGGTGTGACAATCTCGACATCGACCTCACCGGCATATTCATTCGGTTTGGTGATTATCGCCTTGAGATAAGCCGGTTCGACCAGCCTGTCGATCTGCAGTTTGGGAAACGGTTTGATAATCAGGAAATCAGGCACCAGCTCGGCCGAAAAACCGGTTTTCTCATAGGTCCGGGCGCTATATTTGAACTCGACATCTTTCCCTGCATAGCGGACATGGCCGATAAACTGCATCGTGCTTTCGGAAATATCATCAAGATGACCTGCAGGGATATCGACTGAATATTCTCTGATAAGGCTGTTATTGGGTAAAATCTCGGCCCACGCAGAATCTATTGTAACCGGTTCGTCCATCCATGCGGCCCGAAAATCAAGTTTTCCGGCTCTGACCGGGACATAACCATTATTATTTATATCGGCCCGGAATTTCAATTTCCGGCCTTCCGGCGTTTCGCATATGGACATATTGCCGTGATAATCGACCCGGGCTTCATAGAATATGGCTCGGGTGATCGATGAGATTGTCTTTTCGATATATCTGGCGACATCGGTTGTGGAATCCACCCGGCCGATCTGATAATAATATGTCTGCCGGATCTTTTTGGCCTCCTGCATGGCCTGGAGAAGTAATTCGATCCTGTCTCGCCCCTGGTTTTTTATGGCCTCGTTTATTTTGGAGACATAATTCTTTCGGTTTATCCTTAGCGCTTCCCGCTGGACAGCACTCTCGATATTCCGCTCGATTATCTGGTTAAATTTGAAGCGGTTAATCCCCCCCAGGAATGACGGTTGCCGATCACTGCCGCCGTCATTACTTTTGATTAAATCATATATCGAATAAATATTATCGAAATCGCGAAGAGGTGTCCGCAGATCGACCGCTTCAGCCATCTTTGAAATATCTTCGTACATGTTTTCCCAGTATTGTTTCGATTTCAAATATACACTGCCGCCTTCGGAATCAGCTATACGGCGGTAGAATCTGCGAACCAGATAAACGCGGGACGTGTCGATTTTCATGTTGAGCAGGTGGTTTTCGACGGCTTTCATGTATGGATTTTCAAAGTCACCGGCAAAGATAACTATATCGGGTATTTCACCGGAAGAGACGACATTAACCACCGAATCGAGATAAATCGCCGATGTATCATTGATCAGGATGATCGAGGAATTGAGATTGAATTCTTCGGATTGGCGGAGCAGATGTCTGAACATAGGTCCGGAATTGACTGTGGCCAGTTCGACCGTACAACCGTTTTCCTCGGTGAGATAATAAATCAGCGGCCAGTCAATATCACCGGCATTTTCGTACAGATAGGCTACTTCGATATCGGTCAGGAGATTGATCGTATTAGCCGAGACACCGGAAACCCAGCATAAAAGAACCGCGAATAAAATAATAACTGAAACAGACCTTAACGATTTCATCGGGCAAAATATAGAAAGTTCTTAAGAATGTGTCAAACTCAAATAAAAAAAGACCGCCGGTTTTATTAACCCGGCGGTCCGAGCGAAAGAATTTTATTTTATAAGACCTGTTTTTCTTTCAGCTTATCGTACAGCTTGTCGGCGATTTCTTCGGGAGTCTCGCCCTCGATAATTTCGCCTTTTTGCCTTGGAGGAGGCGGCGCAATTTTGGTTTTTTTGGTGTAAGAGTTGACCCCCACACCGGTTCCGTCAAGACCGATATCAGACGCGGCCCACTTGGTGACCGGGGCCTTCTTGGCCGTCATCTTGCCTTTCAGCGAAGGCAATCTGGGTTCATTAATCTCTTTCACCACCGAAACCACAGCCGGTAAAGAGGTCTCGACAACATCATAACCTTCCTCGGTTGTTCTCCAGACAACAGCTTTGCCGTCACCGATAGAATCGATCTTCTTGACAAACATCACCTGCGGCAGATCAAGTCCGGCCGCCACGGCCGCCGGAACCTGAGCGGAATCATCATCGACCGCCTGCTTACCGGACAGGACCAGGTCGAATTCTCCGAGTTTTTTCAGCCCGGCGGTCAAAACTTTTGCCACTGCCTGGGGATCAGATTTGTCAAACAGAGGATCGCTGATCATAATCGCCTCATCGACACCCAGCGCCAGGCAGGCTCTGAGAGCCGACTCGGATTTTTCGCTCCCGACGGTGATCACGGTCACCTTGCCGCCGTTTTTCTCCTTGAGCCTCAACCCCTCTTCAACAGCAAATTCGTCAAATGGATTAACAATTCCGGGGCCGGAAGGCAACACCACGTCGCCGGCCGATTCATCGACCTTCACCAGTTCGATTTCCGGCACCTGTTTAATGAGAACAACTATATTCATTCAATCCTCCCGCCTAATACGGTCAAGAAACTTATTTTCAGAATTTGTATTAGATAATTAATTTTTGGGGAAATGTCAATATCTGACTGTTGTGGTCAGTCTTCTTTGCTGGTCTCGTCATACTCGCGTGATTTCAGCAGTTTCATTGATTCCGCCGCGGCATGCTGTTCGGCCTCCTTCTTGGATGTTCCCGAACCGGATCCCGTTATTTCTCCTGCGGTTCTAACAACGACATTGAAAGTTTTCTCATGGTCGGGTCCGGATTCGGAGACGACTTCGTAGTATGGAGGGTCCTCGCCCCGACTCTGGAGATATTCCAGCAACTCACCTTTGTAATTACGTTGCGCCGAATCGGATAGAAGGTCATCGGAGTGTGATATAATTACGTCATCGATAAACCGGGCAGCTGCTTCCAGGCCGCTGTCAAGATACAGCGCTCCGATAACTGCTTCCATGGCGTCGGAGATAATCGACAGCCGCTCACGACCCCCGGATTTTTCTTCCTCGGGAGAAAGAAGTATCAGATCGTTAAGTCCGCTTTCGATACCGACCCTGGCGAGTGTAATCTCATTTACCAGAATAGCTTTGGTCTTGGTTAAATCACCTTCGTCATAGTCGGTATGCAGTTTATAAAGATATTCGGCGATGACCAATCCCAGAATCGAGTCACCCAGAAATTCCAATCGCTCGTTTGACGGAAGGCGATGGTCATTGGCATAAATGTATGATCGGTGAGTCAGAGCTTCGAGAAGCAATAGTGTATCATTGAACTGATACCCGAAGATTTTATTAAACTCGGAAACAAGCTCCTGATGAGCCTGTTTCCGGTTTTTTTTGAATAAATTCTTTATTGAGCCGAATAGCTTCACAGCTATTATTATCCATTGAAGCGGCGACCGGCCAGAGTCACATTATGTCCTCCAAAGCCGAAAGAATTGGAGAGAAATGTGTCAAATTCCAATTCTCTTGCATTATGAGGGACATAATCCAGATCGCATTCAGGGTCGGGATTATCAAGGTTAATCGTCGGGTGCAGGATACCATCCTGCAGCGACATGATCGACGCGATAAGTTCAATCGCACCGCCGGCACCCAGCAGGTGTCCGACCATCGATTTGGTCGAGTTTATCGGTATTTTATATGCCCTCTCTCCGAAAACAGCCTTGATCGCCTTGGTTTCGGCCGGGTCACCCAGGCCGGTGGCTGTACCATGACTATTGATGTACTGGATATCATCCGGTTTGAGCCCGGCGTCTTTAATGGCATGAACCATGGCCATTTTGGCTCCACTCCCATCGGGAATCGGGGCCGTCATATGATGTGCATCACAGGTCATGCCGGCTCCGATAATTTCGGCATAAATCCGGGCCCCTCTGGCCTTGGCGGATTCAAGCGATTCGAGGATCAGGATCCCCGCGCCTTCGCCCATAACAAAACCGTCACGATCCTTGTCGAAGGGTCGTGATGATTTCTTTGGTTCATCATTACGCGTGCTCAGAGCACGGGCCGAACAAAATCCGGCCAACGCTGTCGGGGTGATGGTTGCCTCGGTTCCGCCTGCAATCATTACATCGGCATCGCCCCTCTGGATGATTTTAAAAGCATCGAGAAGTGCGTGCGATGACGAGGAGCAGGCCGATACAGTGGCGTAATTCGCCCCCCGGAAACCAAACCGCATTGCCACCAGTCCGGCGCACATATCAATAATCATCATGGGAATGAAAAACGGCGATACCCGCCCCGGTCCGGACTTAAGCAGGATTTCATGCTGCTTTTCAAAAGTGCCGATACCGCCGATACCGGAGGCTATTATCACTCCGGCTCGGAACGGATCGATACTTTCGAGATCGAGACCGCTATCGCCGATGGCCATCTGTGATGCCGCCACAGCATACTGTTCCGACAGATCCATGCGGCGACTTTCCTTTTTATCAAGGAAATCAGCCGGATCGAAACCTGATACTTCGGCGGCTACTTTAGAGGGATAATCGGCGACGTCAAATCGGGTGATCGTATCAATACCGCACTCGCCCTTAAGAAGAGCCTGCCAATATTCATTCAAGGTGGAACCCAGAGGGGTTACCGCCCCCATTCCGGTGACAACAGTTCTAACTCTTTCCATTTCAGTTTACTTTTTAATGGAATATTATTTAACGTGGCCCTTGATGTAGTTGACGGCGTCGCCCACGGAGACGATTTTTTCCGCTTCCTCATCAGGGATCTCAAGTGAAAACTCTTCTTCAAGGGCCATTACCAGTTCCATGGTATCCAAAGAATCAGCACTGAGATCTTCAATAAACTTTGCTCCTTCGGTGACCTGGGCGGCATCAACACCCAACTGCTCGACAATAATGTCCTTGACTTTCTGTTCGACTTCTGCTGACATTTAGAATTCTCCTTAAGTTTATTAAAATGCCAAAATTGAATTCAATTCTAATACATTAATAATCCGCCGTCAACCCCCAAGACCTGCCCCGTGATATATGAAGCTTCGTCGGAGGCCAGAAAGGCCACCGCCGAGGCGACATCATGGGGTTGTCCAAAACGTTTCAGCGGCGTGCCTTGCATAAATGATTCCCGGGTTGCTTCCGGGAGATTTTTTGTCATCTCGGTTTCGATAAAACCGGGGGCTACGGCATTGACGGTAATCCCTCGGGAGGCAAGTTCCCGCGCCGAGGTTTTGGTCAGACCTATCAGACCGGCTTTACTGGCGGCGTAATTTGCCTGTCCGGCATTACCCATGCGGCCCACAACCGAAGATATATTTACTATGCGCCCGTAACGCTGTTTCATCATCACCTTGGCCGCCGCCTGAGTCACCAGGAAAGCGCCTTTGAGATTGACATTGAGAACCTGGTCCCAAGACTCCTCGGACATACGAATCAGAAGAGTATCTTTGGTGATACCGGCATTGTTGACCACAATATCAAGGGTCTCATATTTCTCAAGGATATCACCAACCATTTTTTTGACATCGGCACCGTTGGTCACATCGGCCTGATAGGCAAAAGCCTCGTATCCATTTTCCTTAAATTCACTGACCGTTTGATCTGCCTGATCCTTCAGAATATCGGAAATCACCACCCTGGCACCCATCGAGGCCAGTTTTTCGGCGATAGCTTTTCCCAGACCGCGAGCGGAACCGGTTATCAATGCTGTTTTGCCTGTAAAATCCATTTAATCACTCCACTCCGACAGCTTCAAATTTTTCAATATCTTCCAGAGTGTCAATATTATAAATCTTCGCTTCTTTTAATTCACGTTTGGCCAGCCCCGAGAGAACCTTACCGGGTCCGACCTCGATCATGGCGTTGATTCCATGATTCTTTTTATACTGCATCGTCTGATGCCAGCGAACCGGCTCAGTAATCTGTTCGATCAGGTGCGCCTTCAATTTTTCAGGATCATTTTCGGCATAACCGGTAACATTGGGGATAATATCCAGACCCGGATTTTTAAATTCGAGTTTCGCCAGATATTCCCTCATACCGTCTCTGGCCGGTTCCATGAGGGGCGAATGAAACGCTCCGCCGACTTCAAGCATAACCGCTCTCCTGGCGCCTTTTTCCTTGCACAGGCGACAGGCTTCCTCTACACCGGCGACAGCCCCGGAGATAACAATCTGAATGGCCGAATTGAAATTGGCCGGAACAACGACACCTTTATCCGATGCAATCCTGCAGCATTCGGTGATAGTGTCCTCATCAAGACCCATAATCGCCGCCATCGTACCTTGGTTGCGCCGGCAGGCATCCTCCATCAATGATGATCTTTTTACCACGGCCCTCACCGCTTCTTCCGGTTCCAGCACCCCGGCCAGGGCCAGCGCGCCGTATTCGCCCAGGGAATGACCGGCCGTAAGATCCGCACCGGGAACCTTATCCTTCATCACGGTCAGAACCGCCAGCGAGTGCAGCAGGATAGCCGGTTGAGTGAAACGAGTTTCTTTCAGCTTCTCGGCAGGACCATTGAATGACAACGCCGCTATATTTTCACCGATTGCATCCGATGCAATCTCATATAATTTTCGTACTTCCGAATCGGAGTTGTACAGATCGCGGCCCATGCCAACATATTGCGAGGCCTGTCCGGGGAATACAATAGAGACCTTATTCATAGCTGTCCTTTACCACCTGACCACCGCCGAGCCCCATATCAGACCCCCGCCAAAAGCGGTCATTAAAACGATATCACCCTTTTTGATTTTTCCCGATCTGACAGCTTCATCAAAGGCAATCGGCACCGAAGCCGCTGATGTATTGCCGTATTTATGAAGATTTACGAATACTTTTTCTTCCGGGATACCCAGCCGTTTGGCCGTCGATTTCATTATCCTTATGTTGGCTTGATGCGGCACCATGACATTGACGTCTTCAGCCTTAAGATTGGCGTCGGCCAAGACCCGATTGGAAGCATCGGCCATCATCCGAACCGCATGTTTGAAGACTTCCTTGCCGTTCATGATTATATCAAAATGATGACCATTCAGGGAATTTATTTTATGGGCTGGCGAATCTGAACCGCCATCCGGTATCCACAGCAATTTTTTATGACGCCCGTCGGATTTTATATATATCGACAGAATCCCATCGTCGCCGTCGGACGCCTCGACAATAGCCGCCCCGGCGCCATCACCGAACAGGACACATGTATTGCGATCGGTATAATCGGTAATCGAAGAAAGCTTTTCGGCGCCGATAACCATGATTTTCTTAAACAGGCCTGCCTTGATATACGCATTGGCCATAGACAGACCGGTCAAAAATCCGGCGCATGCGGCCACAACATCGACTGCCGTGGCATTTACCAAGCCCATTTTATCCTGAACGACACATGCCAGCGAGGGCAGACGCTTGTCGGGGGTAACGGTTCCAATCAGAAGTAATTCTATATCTTCCGGCTTATTGCCTGACATTTCCAATGCTCTCAGCCCGGCCGCCAGTGACATATCGGAATTGGATTCATTTTCGTCACATATCCACCGCTCCTTGATACCGGTCCTGGTCGTAATCCACTCATCGGATGTATCGACCATTTTTTCGAAATCGGCATTAGTCAGAAGACGGGATGGGTGGTATGACCCCAGTCCGGTTATTTTCGCTCTTATTTTCCTGTCCATTCTTTATTCCATTACCGTTAAGCGCCATTTCCTTGCGGATATTTTCACTTATATTATGACGGTGCATCTGGGAGGCAACAAAGACACCGTTTTTTATTGCTTTGGGGGAAGAAGTCCCGTGGCATATAATACAAATACCGTCAACACCAAGCAACGGTGCGCCGCCGGATTCGGTATAATCGAAAGTTTTTCTCAGACGACTGAGAAAAGGCATCATCAATATCGCTCCCATACGAGAAAAAATATTCGTCTGAACCTGGTGTCTAATCTTCTTGGTCAGGAAACCTTCGACCGATTCGGCGAATTTCAACAGAATATTGCCGACAAAGCCATCTATAATTATAACATCCGCTTTTCCATGCAATACATCGCGCCCCTCGACATTCCCTATAAAATTCAGCCCGGAGTTTTTTAGCAATTCCCAGGTTTGAAACGTCTGTTCATTACCCTTGCTTTTTTCCTCGCCGATTGACAGGAGTCCGACCCGCGGTGAGGTCCGTCCGGTCATGAGTGAGGCGTAAATCGAACCCATGACGCCGAACTGATATAGATGCATCGGCTTGCAGTCAACATTGGCTCCCACATCGAGAACCAGCGTCGGTTTGCCGCTCACAGTCGGGAATAGACCGGCAATCGCCGGGCGGCTGACGCCCTCGATTTTACCCAGGGTGACTATCGACGAGGCCATAATGGCCCCGGTATTGCCGGCCGACACAAAAGCATCGGCCCGTCCCTCTTTTTGCATTTTAAGACCGACCGATATGGAAGAGTTTCGTTTTCGAATACCTTCTGTCGGCGCATCACTCATGGCGACGGCATAATCGGCATTTTCGACGATGATATTTTCGGGCAGGTCTTTCTGTCTGTCGGTGAAGTCCTTGATAACTTCTTCTTTGCCGACCAGCACCAATTTGAGTCGATCGTCCATCTCACGGGCGGCTTCGACACCGCCGGACATAATCGATTCCGGCGTACTATCGGCCCCCATAACATCGAGCGCAACCGTCGTTGTCCGCTTACTTTTCTGCATATTTTTTAATTCAAAAAACCGGGAGCCTTCTATAACTCTTTGGGCTCGACAACCTGATCTCCTTTATAATAGCCACACTGGGGGCAGATATGATGCTGTAATTTGGGCTGATGACAATTCGAACATTCAACCACATTGGGAGCAGTCAACTTCCAGTTAGTTCTTCTTTTGCGGCCTCGGGCGCGTGAGTGTCTTCTTTTAGGTAGTGCCATGATTATTTCCTAAAGCAAATAATGGTTATCAGAGAAGGTCTTTCAAACCTTCCCACCTTTCATCAGTTTCCTCGACATCGCAGTCACAGCTTTCTTCATTCAGATTTGCACCGCAACTGGGACATAAACCCTTGCAGGAATCACTGCACAGAGGTTTCATCGGCAACGACAGAAGCAGGGCTTCCTTGATCAGATTATTCAGATCGACAATCGGTTCCGAGGCTTTTATGTTAACAACCTCGGCGCTGCTGTCGGCGGCAAGGACCGCCTTCGAGTCTTCTGTCTTTATAATAAAACTCAATTCTCCTGACAGTTCGGTATCAAAAATTTCAAGGCACCGTGAACACTCTTCTTCAACCGGCACCATCACATTCCCGAGACAGTAATACTCACCCTCAATTCTCTGAATCGACATCTTTATGGCCATCATATTTCTGAAAGCCACACCCGGGATTCCGAAATCAGCATTATCCGCTTCAAACTCGACCTCATATTCCGCCGGGAACGAATCAAATTCTCGCAAATCCAAATTCATAACCTAAGAGATTAGCTAATATGACCATTAAAGTCAAGCCAAAAAGCTCCCTCTGACAGCATTGAAACAACGGTTTAGGGGATAAGGTTCCTGTGAATTATGCCGGGGAATTAATCCTTTTTATCGGTCGCCAGCCTGATCCTGTTTTTGGCCCTGTCGACCGCCTTTTGGGCCCGCGGCAGGTCGATATCTCCGGCTTCGTTGGCCATTCTCTGCCGGGCCCGCTCAAGAGCCTTTTGCGCTCTCTCCAAGTCTATGTCCGACAGAAACTCCACCGAATCCGCCAGCAATGTGGCATGATTTGATGAAACCTCGAAAAAACCATGCGAAACCGAAAGGAGGATTTCTTTGCTGGTTTTATCCTGAAGGGTGACTTTCCCGGGAATCAAAGCGGTAATCAGCGGAGCGTGATCGGTCAGCACTCCCAGATACCCTTCGCTTCCGGGGACGATCAGCGAGGATACGTCCCCTTCATAAAATTGTTTTTCCGGTGTAACTATATTCAGTTTAAACATTTCACCGACCGCACTTATTTCATCTTCTCGTAGTTTTCCAGAACCTCATCAATTCCGCCGACCATATAAAAGGCCTGTTCCGGAATATGATCGAACTCGCCTTCAGCCAGACGGCTGAAGCCATCAATAGTATCTTCAAGCTTCACATAGCGGCCAGATTTGCCGGTAAACACTTCTGCCACAAAGAACGGCTGTGACAGGAATTTCTGGATTTTTCTGGCTCTGGCGACAAGAAGCTTATCGTCTTCGGATAGCTCATCGATACCCAGAATCGCGATAATATCCTGTAAGTCTTTGTATCTCTGAAGGATCTGCTGGACGTTACGGGCCGTATTGTAATGTTTCTCGCCGACAATATGCGGGTCCAAAATACGCGAGGTCGAATCAAGAGGATCTACCGCAGGATAAATACCCAACTCGGCGATCTGACGCGATAACACCGAGGTGGCATCCAAATGCGAGAAAGTTGTCGCCGGAGCAGGATCGGTAAGGTCGTCAGCCGGAACATAAATGGCCTGCACCGATGTAATCGAACCGGCCGTGGTCGAGGTGATTCGTTCCTGAAGAGCGCCCATCTCGGTACCCAGTGTCGGCTGATAGCCGACCGCCGAAGGCATACGGCCAAGAAGCGCAGACACCTCGGAACCGGCCTGGACAAATCGGAAAATATTATCGATAAAAATCAGAACATCCTGATGCTCGCGATCACGGAAATATTCCGCCATCGTCAGACCCGACAATCCAACGCGCAATCTGGCGCCGGGAGGCTCGTTCATCTGGCCGAAGCACATGACGGTCTTGGCAATAACGCCCGATTCCTTCATTTCCAGCCAGAGGTCGTTGCCCTCACGGGTTCGTTCACCGACACCGCAGAAAACCGACTTACCGCCGTGCTCGGTGGCAATAGAGCGAATAAGCTCCTGAATCAAAACCGTTTTTCCCACGCCGGCACCGCCGAAGAGCCCGACCTTACCGCCCTTGGGGTACGGCTCGAGAAGATCGACCACTTTAATGCCGGTTTCGAGGATTTCAGTTGTCGTATCCTGTTCCGCAAAACTCGGGGTCGGTCTATGAATTGGACTGCGTTCCGTGTCTTTAGGGATATCGCCCAGATTGTCGATCGGTTGACCGAGAAGATTGAATACGCGGCCGAGCGTGATCTCGCCTACCGGCACCGAAATCGGCGCTCCGGTATCGACCGCTTCCATTCCCCGTACCAAACCGTCGGTGGAGGCAAGGGATACACACCGGACGATATTGTCGCCGATATGCATGGCAGCTTCTACAGTAAGATCGATTTCTTTTTCTTTGTCTTCAATCTTAATGGCGTTAAGAATTTCGGGCAGGTGGTCGGAATGGAATTCGCAATCCACCGTAGCACCGATTACCTGCACCACTTTTCCGATGTTATCAGCCATTTCAAACAGCTCCGTTTATAGTAATATTATTTTTTCCAAACTAACCTTTTAACGCCTCCGCACCGCCGACAATATCGAGCAGTTCGGTGGTAATGGCGGCCTGACGGGCCTTATTATACTGAAGCGTCAGGGCGTCGATCAATTCACCTGCGTTTTTCGTGGCCGCGCTCATGGCGGTCATCCTGGTGCTGTGCTCCGAGGCGAAATTATCCGCCAGCGCCGTGATCATCTTTGTCAGAGCATAACGGGGCATCAGGTTGGTGAAAATCGACTCCGGAGACGGCTCAAAAATATATTCCAGGTGAGCCGTTTGTTCCTCGGATATCTCGGGCCGCTCCACCGGAAGATAACGCACCGCGACATTGCTTGACCTGCCCGTTGAAATAAACTGGGCGTAAATCATGTCGATCTGATCCGTCTCACCGTTCAGAAAACGGCTGGTCAGAAAATCGACAACATCGCGGGCTTTGGCATGATCGAGATTGCCGTTCCACTCATCGAACAGCCGGACTATCGGCCAGTCACGTCTTTTGAAGAAATCATTACCTTTCTTCCCCAGCAGAACCAGTTCGGCAGTCTCGGGGCTTTTGCCTATCAGCCAGCGGCGAGCCTCGGCTATAAGATTGGTGTTAAACGATCCACACAGACCGCTGTCGGAGGTAACCAGAACCAGGGTCTGTTTTTTGACTTCTCTCTTCTCGAAGAAAGGATGGATCAGTTCGCCGGATGCGGCCGCCGAAAGATGAATCAGAATATGATCCAGTTTTTCGGAGTATGGCCGGACCTGCATGACCCGCATCTGGGCCTTACGCAGTTTGGCCGCGGCCACCATCTCCATCGCCTTGGTAATCTGGCGTGTGGAAATAACCGAATTGATTCTTTTCTTTACTTGACGCAGTGTCGCCATAATTTATGCTCAAGCTGAGTATTGCGCTTTAAATTTCTCAATGGCTTCTTTCAGATTACCAAGGATGGCATCGGAAAGAGCTTTTTCCTTTTCTATACCATGTTCAATATCGGGATATTCCTTGGAGCAAAATTCCAGGAATTTCGCCTCGAAATCGGCGATATTATCATTGACAATATCATCGAGATACCCGTTGACACCGGCCCAGATAATAATGACCTGTCTGGCCATCGGCATCGGCACATATTGTTTCTGTTTGAGAATTTCGACCATTTTCTGGCCTCGCGTCAACTGGCTCTGCGTAGCTTCATCCAGATCAGAACCGAACTGCGCAAAAGCGGCCAGCTCGCGGTATTGGGCCAGATCGAGTCGCAGTGAACCGGCGACTTTCCTCATCGCCTTGACCTGCGCGTTACCACCCACACGAGAGACCGATATACCGACATTAATGGCCGGTCTGACACCCGAGAAAAACAGGTCGGTCTCAAGGAATATCTGACCGTCGGTGATGGAAATGACGTTGGTCGGGATGTATGCCGAAACGTCACCCGCCTGGGTTTCGATTATCGGCAGGGCTGTCAGCGATCCGCCGCCAAGATCATCATTAAGTTTGGCGGCGCGCTCGAGAAGGCGCGAATGCAGATAGAAAACATCGCCCGGATAAGCCTCTCGTCCCGGCGGACGTCTCAGAAGCAGAGACATCTGGCGGTAGGCGATGGCATGTTTCGACAGGTCGTCGTAAATGACCACGACATGCTTTTTATTATAGAGGAACTCTTCGCCCATGGTGCATCCGGCATAAGGAGCGATATATTGCATCGGGGCCGGATCGGAAGCATTGGCCGCGACCACGGTCGTATATTCCATGGCGCCATGCTCCTCGAGTATCTTGACAACCTTCGCCACGGTCGAGGTTTTCTGACCGATAGCCACATAGATGCAGAAAAGATCGGTGCCTTTTTGATTGATGATGGTATCGATCGCCACGGCGGTCTTTCCTGTTCCGCGGTCCCCGATAATCAGCTCACGCTGGCCGCGGCCGATAGGGATCATCGAATCGATCGATTTCAAACCGGTCTGAACCGGCTCTTTCACCGGCTGACGTTCGGTTACGCCGGGAGCCCTGCCTTCGAGAATACGGAATTTCTCGGTAACGATCGGTCCCTTGCCGTCAAGCGGCTGACCCAGCGGGTTAACCACACGTCCGATCATCGCATCACCGACCGGCACCTGAGCCACACGGCCGGTTCGTCGGACAGTATCGCCTTCCTTGACAGCCGTGTTGTCGCCGAAGATGGCAACACCGACACTGTCTTCTTCAAGGTTCAAAACCACGCCGATAATGTCGTTGGGAAACTCCACCAGTTCCGACATCATCACATCTTCCAGACCCCAGACTCGCGCGATGCCATCACCCACCTGAAGAACCGTCCCAACCGACTCCATCTCCAGTTTGGTTTCGTACCCTTCAACTTCTTTCTTGATTATTGAAGATACTTCTTCAGGATTTAAGCCCATATCTATACCTCAATTCAATAAAACTTATTTTCACATTCGCCTTCGGATTGCACTTTCTTATGCTCTCCGATAGAGGTCTGTCATTTATGGTCAAGCTCTAATTAAGCTATCGCAACCTCCAGATTATTCCTTTCAAGCAGTCAGCCGACGGTCGGCCGCATGTCCGGGGCTAATGGACTTTAACCTTCAGCAGCCGATTTTTAAGCAGGTCAAGACCATGCTTAAGTGATCCGTCGATTATCTGATTGCGCAGCATGACAATCATGCCGCCGAGAATGGATTTATCTATTTTTTCCTCAAGCTCGACTTTCAGAGATGTTTTCTGCTGCAGGCTCTTAATCAGATTCTGCCGTTCCGCATCGGTAATCGGTTCCGCCGTCAGACAAACCGCCTTGGCGATACCCTTTTCTTCCCGAACCAGCATGTCGAAATTATCGATAATTTCCGGGAGATATTTGAACCGCCGTTTATCCACCAGGACAAGCAGAAAGTCGAAGAATGACTTTTCCATTCGCCCGGCAAAGGCGGTCTTTATCAAGGCCATCTTCCTGTCATCAGGAACCTGCGGCGCTTCCATGAAATCGAGCAGTGTTCTGTCTTTCTCAAGGAATTCCGCGATGGCCTTAAACTGATCCCAGGCGTTATCGAGAAGGTTTTTCTCCCTGGCCAGTTCAAAAAGAGCGGTTGAGTATTTTTTAGCAACCTGTTGCGCCAGCATGTTATTACGCCTTCTCTATATTGTCGATAAACTTTCCGATCAGTTCCCGCTCCTTCTTTTCATCGAGCTTCTCACGAAGAATTTTTTCCGCGGCGGTCAGGGTTATCGTCACCATCTCTTCTTTGAGCTGCACTTTGGCCTTGGCAACATCCCGTTCAAGCTGTTCGTTGGTACGATTGATAATGTCGCGCGCCTGTTCCTGCGCTTTCAGCTTGATATCCGACGCGATCTTGTTACCCTCGTTAACAGCTTCGGTGATTTTCTGACGGCGTTCCGCATCGATATTCTTCAATTTCCCTTCATAATCGGATTTAATCTGTTCGACCTCGGCCCGGTCATCGTCGATTTTCTGGAACTCATCGACAATTTTCTGGCGTCGCTCATCCATCATGTTTAGAAGCGGTTTCCATGCGAACTTCTTCATAAGCCAGACCACGACCAGAAAACCGATTATGTGGGTTAATATTTGATATATATCGGGACTCATTTACTTGTCTCCAACAAAAGTTGGTGAAACGCTTTCTCCTGTACTCCGGGTTGATTATTAGCCGATTTTGCCCATAAGGAGCAGCAGGCCGACCAGAGCATAAATGGTCAACGCTTCGATAAACGCAGCACCGATAATCATACCGGTCTGAATCTTAGCGGCGGCTTCCGGCTGGCGGCCCATGGCTTCCATCGCCGAACCAACGGCCTTGCCCAGACCCAAACCAGAACCGATAGCAGCGATTGAAACAGCAATCGGCAGTGCAAACGATAATGCAGCTTGATAATCCATCATATCCTCCAAAAAACTAACGTATATGAGTTAATTGTTTCTTTCTTTCAATCCTTTATCAATGATGTTCCTCATGGGGCAACATCATGAAGAAATAAATCGTTGACAGCATGGTAAACACCAGCGCCTGGATGGTCGAGGTCAGCAGCGCCAGCAGTATAAACGGTATCTGAAACGGGAAACCTATCGGCGATCCGAAGATACCCATAAACATGATACCCAGCGACACAAAGGCGGCGATCAAAATATCCTCACCGGTGATGTTACCGAAAAGACGAAGCGCCAGTGAAAATGGTTTGGCCAGCTCACCCACCAAGTGAATCGGGAGGTTGATCGGAGCCAGCGCCCAGGTGACGGCGTCATTCGGCGAACCCAGAAGATGGTGGAAATATCCCAAGATGCCCAAACGTCTCATACCGGTGTACTGGACATACAGAAAAACTGTAAGCGCAAGAGCCGCGGTGGTGTTGATCGACGAGGTCGACGATTTGAAAAGCGGTATTAAACCGACCAGGTTCATAAACCAGATGTAGATAAACAATGTGCCCAGAAAAGGAGTGAATTTCCGCGCTTCCTTTTTGCCCATCACCGATTCGATCAGGTTGTACAGCCCCTCGACGAGCATTTCGACCAGATTCTGAAGGCGTCCCGGAATCATCTGCCGCCGACGGTAGGTGATAAAGGCCACGCCGACCATGAACAGCGCCACCACCCCGGCATAAATCAGGGCATCGTAATGATGCGCGAAAGTCCTGTCGATGAGGGTGATTAAATTGGGCAGTTCGTGTGATTCTTCGCCGTGACCGCCGCCATGCTCGACCGCTTCGGCGGCATGTTCGGCAACACCATGCGAGGCTGTCATTACGTAGAAAAGCAGCTTATTAAACACTCTTCAAACTTTCCTGTCTATTTTTCATATCATTATTGTCCAGCTTCAACAGTACCCGCCCGGCCGCTTTTAGAACAATAACCAGCAAAACAATGGTAAATCCGACCAGAAGTAAAATCGTGTCGAAAAAAGTAGAGGTTACCATGAAATAAAGCGCGGCATATAAAAGCGGAAATTTTATAAAAAGAAAAATAAGGGCGGCAGTCTTGTCGATACCTTCCGGGCGAAGTGATGAGCGGACCAGCCGCTCGAGAAAATAAAGGTTTACCATCCCCCAGGCAATACCGGTGAAAACCGACAGGGTCGGATAGAAACCGTAATAGAAACTTCCCAGAACGAGGATAATCAAGGCCAGAAGGCTGGTCGTCCTCAACGACCTGCTGACAAATCCAATATCCATTATCTAATCAGCTTTTACTCTTCGTCCGTTTCTTTCTCAGCCCGTTTAATTATCTTCCAAACTTCTTTGCCTGAGGCAATAAAACCAAAAATCAGGAAAATTATCAGAAGGTAAGGCTCGGTTCCCAGCTTTTTATCCAGCCAGCGGCCGATCAAAAACCCGACTACCGGGCCGACCGCCAACAAAATCGGTACAGTTCCTAATAATCCTACCTGCCTGACGTATTTCCCGGCACGCCTGCCTGGTTTTTTTGACTCGGGCACGTTACACCCATTAGTCCCATTATTAAAGTTTTCAAATATACGGCTGAAGGGCTAAAAGTCAAGTATAAATGTGTATAAAAAGTGAAATTTTTCACTTTTTTTCATCTGCAAGCCGAAAGCAGTCAGGAATATCTATGGATTTTATCTCCTTAAGAAGGCGCAAGTTTTTGAAAGTAGGAAATTTAAATCAATGTGACGAGAAGCCTTATTTTACTTCTTTTCAAGTCCTTAAAATCGGTAATCCGGTCTTTTAATATTTCTATTTTACCGGTAACATATTTTTAAATAACTATGATAAACAAGAGTATCAAAAATCACCGACGGGGGGGGAAAGAACTTCCACATTTATATATCTTAACAACTCTTAATCCGGTCAGGATAACCGGATTATAACTGATACAGTATCAGGTTTGGATACTACAAAAAAAGCCCGCTCATGGCGGGCTTTCAAATCATCTATTTCGTCGCTTAATTATGCCGTTTTTTTCTGTGATTTATGGATGATCTTCGGTTCCCCGGTTCCGGTGATGACACCGGGCGTGATAATAATCTCTTCGACATCATCTTCGGAAGGCGTCTCGAACATGATGTTCAGCATCGCCTTCTCGAATATTGATCTCAATGCTCTGGCGCCGGTTTTTTTGCGTTCGGCAATTGCTACCGCTTCCCAGAGAGCTTCCTTTTCGAATGTCATCTTGATACCTTCCATCTCGAACAGGCGTTCATACTGCTTGGTTATGGCGTTTTTCGGCTCGGTCAGGATGGTGAAAAGTGCGTTTTTGTCAAGCGCCCGAAGCGGTGCGATAACCGGCAGACGCCCGATCATCTCAGGTATCAGGCCGTATTGCAGCAGGTCTTCCGGTTCGATTAAATCAAGGATCTCCGGTGATTTTTCAGAGATGTTGAGATTTTCGGCATCGAATCCGACCTGTTTCTTTCCTACCCGGCGGGCGACTATTTTGTCGAGGCCCTCAAAGGCCCCGCCGCAGATAAAAAGAATATTGGAAGTATCGATCGGCACGAACGACTGTTCGGGGTGCTTGCGGCCGCCCTTTGGCGGTATATTCGCGACCGTACCCTCGAGAATCTTCAAAAGGCCCTGCTGGACACCTTCGCCTGAGACATCACGGGTGATCGACGGATTGCCGTCGGTGCGGGCGATTTTATCAAGCTCATCGATATAAATAATCCCGCGTTCTGTAAGAGCCTGATTATAATTGGAGGCCTGATAAAGTCGCACCAGAATATTCTCGACATCCTCGCCGACATATCCCGCCTCGGTCAGGACGGTAGCATCGGCAATGCTGAAAGGTACTTTCAAAAACTTCGCCAGGGTTCTGGCAATTAGAGTTTTACCGGTACCGGTCGGGCCGATCAGCAGGATATTCGATTTCTCCAGATCGGCCAGGTCGCTGGATTCGTCCTTTTTTTCGGCCAGGGCATTTATCCGCTTGTAATGGTTGTAAACCGCTACCGCGACATTCCTTTTAGCCTCTTCCTGCCCGATAACATAATGATCCAGAAACGCCTTGATCTCGGCCGGTTTGGCCAGTTCAAAAGTCGTCTCGACCTCTTCACGCATCGGTGATGAAACCAAAATATCATGACAGAGCGTCACGCAGTCATTGCAGATAAAGGCTTCATAACCGGCAAAAAGCCGCTTGACTTTCGAGGCCGGTTTACCGCAGAAATTACAGCGGTGCGATGTCCCGCCACCATCCGATGTTTTATTGTTTTCCTTGTCGGTCAATTAATTTCCCCGCCGTTATTTTTTCTCTTCACGTTTAAATTCGTAAATTTTGTCGATCAGCCCGTAATCCTGAGCTTCGTTAGCCGACATAAAGTAGTTTCGATCAGTATCCTTTTCGATTCTTTCCAGCGGCTGTCCGGTATGAAATACGAGCAGTTTGTTCAAACGTTCCTTGGTATATAAGAATTCCCTGGTCATGATCTCGATATCGGAAACCTGTCCCTGTGCTCCGGCCGATGGCTGATGAATCATGATCCGCGAATTGGGCAGCGCCGCCCGTTTGCCCTTGGTGCCGGCCGCCAGAAGGAATGAACCCATCGAGGCCGCCAGTCCCATACAGGTGGTGGCGATATCGGGCCTAATAAACTGCATCGTGTCATAGATGGCCATACCGGCCGTGACCGAACCTCCGGGCGAATTGATATAGATAAAAATATCTTTCTCCGAGTCTTCCGCCTCAAGGAAAAGCAACTGGGCTATTACCAGGTTGGCGATATTGTCATCGATCGGCGAACCGATGAAAATGATCCGGTCCTTCAACAGACGCGAATAAATATCATAAGCGCGTTCACCACGGCCAGTCTGCTCAACCACCATCGGTATTAATGTCATTTATAACTCCTCCGTGATATTGTTATCGCTTTCCCGAACATCATCCCTTTTTTCCTTTTCCTTGTCATCCGCCGTCTTTTCGGAATCAGCGGTTATTTGTACATCCGATATCGGTTTGACGTACTCGGCTTTGGTCAGGATAAGCTCGAGAACCTTTTCCTCGAGAATGGTGTCCCGGACTTCCTGCAACTTGCCGGTTTGAGCCAGCATCTGCTTGGCCTTGTCAGCCTCCATCTTGTAGTTTTCGGCAAAGCCTTTTATCCAGTTTTCGGTATCCGAAGGTAAAACTTCAATCTTTTCGAGCTCCGAGAGCCGTTCCATTAATAAATTCCACTTTATCGACTCTTCAGCCATGGGGCGATATTGCTCAAGAACAAGTTTCGGATCGAATGGTTCGTTGCGACGTTTCATATCCTCCATGACCGATTCCAAATATTTAACGACCATGGCATCAGGAACATCAATATTATTTTTTTCCACTATCTGGCGACGAACTTCCTGCTTCTCCCACTGCTTGTGCTCCATTTCCTTCTGTTTTTTGAGATCATCGCGTATTTTCAGACGCATTTCAAGGACAGTTTCTGAGTTTCCGTTCGCCTTGGCGAAGGCATCATTGATTTCCGGCAAAACCTTTTCTTTCACTTCCTTGACTTTGCACAAGTACTTGATCGATTTGCCGGCCAGAGTCTTATTCGAAAAATCCTCGGGATAGCTGACCGGGACCTCTCTTTCCTCGCCTGCTTTGATTCCGACGAGGACCTCCGGAAATTCTTTGACGGTCATTTCGCTGGAGAGATCCAGTTCTATATTTTCAAAATCGCCGGCCTCGACTGATTTATCTGGATCATCGACAACTACCAGGTCGAGTACGACTGTATCTTCTTTCGACGCTTCACGATCGACCGTGCGGAATTCCGCGCTTTTTCTGCGAAGGTGATCGACAACCGCATCGACTTCGGTATCACGCACGTCTATTTCCTCTTTGGACAGAACGATCCCGGAATAATCGACCTTTTCAATTTCGGGCATCACCTCTATTTTGGCCGTATACTTAAAATCGCTTCCCTCTTGAATATCGATTCCCGGAAAATCCGGCGGCGAGGCCACTTTAAGATCATGCTCTCTTACTGCTTCGGGATATGATTTGCCGACCAGGTCCTGCAACACATCACTCTTGATCAGATCATAGAATTTGGTTTTAATGATATTTTTCGGCACCTTTCCGGGGCGGAAACCTTTTATTTTGGCCTCTTTCTGGTATTTTCTGTACTGTTCAGCAAAAGCCTTATCGACCGTTTCCGCCGGAACTTCGATTTCGATTTCACGAACAAGTCCGTTTGAAGATTTGATTTCGGATTTCAACTTATATAGCTCCTTTCAATCAGCTCAATCGGCAATATTTTATGCGAAAGGGGGGACTCGAACCCCCACCCCTTTACAGGACTGGATCCTAAATCCAGCGCGTCTGCCAGTTCCGCCACTCTCGCATCAGGAACAAGAATATAGGAGTTTTGTTTCCGCAAGTCAAGAAATTGGGGAGAATCCAATCCCTATTGATAAAACGACAAAAATAGGCTTAAGTTTGCTCGATTCAACAGATTAAATAATGGTTGGCGCCTGCTGAATATCACTTTTCCGATACCGAAAGTGTTACTGGATCTAATTTATGATCCTTTTCTATTCACTTTCTATTCACTCAAATTACTCAAGACCAGGCCCGCCAAAATCAAAATTGGCGGCCTTGTCAAAAGGCCACAGATAATTTGCGAACACGGTATCCCCGACTCTACCGGCGAGGTCCTTGATATAAAGCTTTTACTCGACGAATTTGTCGCCTGTTACCTGCCCGTTCGCGACACGGTCATCCAACCATATACATTAACCGGGAGGCTTTTGGATGATTCTCCATCTGAGGCGTACGCCTGGGTGAAGCTTATCGGCTATATCTCGGGTGATTTCAATGGCGATGGCACTTTGAGTCTGATGGATATAATTTACCTGATCAACTATTTGTACAAGGGGGGTCAGGCCCCCAGACCAACACTCGATGCCGGAGATCTGGACTGTTCAGGTGATGTCAACCTTCTCGATGTTATGTATCTGATAAATTACCTCTTCCGCGGAGGTCCCGCGCCCGGTTGCTGAGAATACAAAAAACACAATATCAAAGGGCAGTCCACCGGCTGCCCTTATTTATATGAATAAAAAAATTGTGATTTTAATTGATTTGACTTGAGACCTTCGTATTGATAGATTCCCGATGTGAATAGCGGGATTTACATCGGTGTCGATTTTGGGCTAAAAAGGATAGGTCTGGCCAGATCGGATCCGACCGGACTGATCGCTTCGGCGTATAAAACAATAACGTACAAATCTATAAACCGGGCAATCGATGAGATTGTTGAAGATATCGACAAACTCGGCGCCGGAGGAGTTGTGGTCGGTTATCCGGTTGCGCCGGATGGCGGCACCGGGGGCGAGCGATGCCGGATGGTGGATGATTTTATCGGGCGGCTCGAGAAAAAATATACCGGGCCGATTTATAAATGTGACGAACGCTTTTCATCGGTTGAAGCCGAAGAAATGATTCACCTGCACGGCAAAAAGACAGGCCGCGACAAGGGCAAAGTGGATCGGATGGCGGCCGCGTTGATTTTGCAGAGATTTCTGGATGAACGGCAAAAAACCGAATAAAACCAAAATCGGGTTACATGAGTATATTCTGTATGTCGTTGTCACAGCTTTCACTTTAATTCTGGCGGTTCCTGTGATTGTAGTGAAATTCCTGGCATATCTGGCCGGCTCACTGCGCGCTCCGTTGAAATCGGTAAAAAATTTCATCGGTTTTCTACTGGTACTTTTTATCACCGCGGCGGGATTGCTGGCATTCGAGATTTTTGTCCCGTACGATATCGGCGAAAAGACAAAATCGGTTATGGTCGAAGAAAACAACAGTTTTTCCAGCGTAATTTCTTCCCTTCGGGATGAACGAATATTAAGAGGAAAACCGCTTTTCAAAGCGATAGCGGTGATAACCGGGACCGACAAAATACTGGCGCCCGGACGGTATGATTTTACCGGGAAGGTGTCATTATATAAAATCCTGAGAAAATTCCGAAGAGGCGATATCGCGACCGTTTTGATCACTATCCCTGAAGGACTGACTGTCTATAAAACAGCCGGCATTCTGGGCCGCAATCTCGGTATCGATTCCTCGGTCTTTGTCATGAGGGCCTTCGATACTTCATACACACGGGCGCGTTATGGTTTTGACGGCCTGGAAGGGTATCTTTATCCGGAAACCTATCGTTTTTGGTACGGCATTAAAATTGACCAGATCATGAAAATCCTGACCGACGAGTTCAAAAGGCGCACTGGGGCACTATTTGATAATCTGCCCGATAATATCGAATCCATAAATGATCTGGTCACGCTGGCCTCGATTATCGAGGCCGAAGCAATGTACGACGATGAAAAACCGGTTATTTCATCAGTTTATCATAATCGGCTCGATCGCAAGATGCTTCTCCAGGCCGACCCGACTGTCATCTATGCTCTTGGCGGTCTGGATCGGCCGTTGTACTATAAAGATTTGAAATTCGATTCACCCTACAACACCTATAAGTACAAAGGACTCCCCCCCGGACCGATAAACTCGCCGGGATACGCCGCTATCGAGGCGGCCCTGAATCCCGATAAAACGAATTATCTTTATTTTGTGGCCGATGTGGACGGACGGCATATTTTCTCGCGCACATTAAGGGAGCATAACCGCGAAAAAACCCGGATAAAAAAGACGAGACGCGAAAACAGCCGCCGTTAGATGATCTTCACAGCTTTCAAAATGCAAAAAGGCCGATGAAGTCTGACTCAAGTCGGCCTTTATGCAAAAATACCGGATTAACTGTCTATCAGCAGTTCGGTTCCGGTCCCCCCTTATAGAGATAGTTGACGATAAAGGTTATATCGAGGATATTGATCCCTCCGCTCCCATCGGCATCGGCCGATACTGCCGGATCAGGCGCCGGGCCGCCCTTATAAAGGTAGCTGACGATGTATGTTATATCGAGGATATTAATCCCACCACTGCCATTTGCATCACCACAAATATACTCACATAGATCACCTGTGCCGTCCAGATCAGAGTCGATTTGATTGGGATTGTAAATATCGATACAGTTATCGCAACTGTCCCCTACATTATCGATGTCTGTATCCTCCTGTTCGGGATTATATTCTCCGGAACAGTTATCGCATAAATCGCCGGTGCCATCAGTGTCGGCATCCATCTGGTCGGGATTGTAGTCGAATGGACAATTGTCCAGGCCGCCGACAACAGCGTCCATATCGGGATCGCGGGAAAATCCGGCCAGTCCATTCATAATATAAGACATTCCGGTGCCGTTGCCGGTGCTGTTGGTCAGACATAGAAATCCCACACGCTCGACCGGATCAAAAAGCATCCATGTCTTACATCCCCACAGGCTTCCACTATGGCCCCAGTATGACCATCCATCTTCGGTACTGTACATATCATACCACCCTATTCCCTGAATTTCCCCCGGATAGTCAGTGGGTACGGACGGGAACTGATCGGTCATCATCAATTCCGCTGTCGAACTGTCGAGAATCCTTGTGCCATAATAAGATCCATAATTCATAAAGGCCATCATATGGCGGGCCAACTGGATGGAACTGGTTCGCAACTGCGCGCATGGGTAAATCGGTAACCCCTGATGCCCGTATGGAATATAAGTCACATTATTATACCAGTAAGGCATAGCAATATTAAAAGTATCCAGATTGGACAAAAACCATGAGGTCTCATTCATACCGAGGGGGGCAAATATCGAATCCTGGCAATATTGTTCAAGGGATGCGGCGATGCTGTTGTCTATAGCAATTTCCTCAATAATATAGCCGGCCAGTGCAAAAGCATAATTACTGTATTCAAAATCGGTGCCCGGTGCATTATTCGAATAATTGAAGGCGTAATAATCGGCACCGGAGGGATCGAGATAATCCTGAAGGTACTGGCCGAGATCACCCTGATAGTCACCGCCATATACAATATCCGGTATCCAGTTAGCATCCAGGCGGTCAATACTCGATGTATGACATAACAGCATTCGCATTGTTATCGAATCATCCGGGAAAAACGGATTATCGACATTGAACGGCAAATAGTCGTTAATATCGGCATCAAGATCGAGTAGACCGTTTTCCCAGAGTTGCATGGCGGCGCTGGCAACAAATGTTTTAGAGATCGAAGCCAACACAAAAAGCGTCGTATCGGCTACCTCAATCCCGTCGGCAACACGGGCATAACCAAAATTCCGGGTATATACGATTTGAGAATCTTTAAAAACACACAAAGCCACGCCCGGTATATGATACTCCGCCATATTGGCCTCCACCAGTGAGTCAAGCTGAATACTGTCATAAACGATGAATGTATCCCGGGTCTTTTTCAAAAATGCCTCATGCATTTTTCGTTCTTCTTCGAACATGTCATATTTATAGTCAGCCTGCTGTGCGATTGCCAGAGACGGTAGTCCAATTAAAAGAAATGCAGATAAAATTAGAGAAGTTTTGACAAAAGACATATAAATTATCCTCCCCTCATTTGGCGTTAAATGGTCAATGGCTGATTTATTTGTTTGCCAAAATCGCAAGCCCCCATGGTGCAAAATAATTTGTGATTGAGATAATTTTGAATAATCCGCGATGAATACATTCCCGGTTTAGAAGATGTCGAAATTTCTAACGGATTATGGGAACTGGCAGGGGAAACAGCCCCATGCATATAATAGCCGGATTACAATAACCTGGATATCACGATATAAATTATAGTATACTAATCATATCTGTTTTGTCAAGTATTAAGACAGAGCGGGACGACAGCCGCCGCAGGCGGGTTGGTTGGTAATCCATGAATAATGGCGATAATGATAGCTATTAAAAGACCGATCGGTTTTCTTATAGAAGATTATAGATTCGAATAAAATATTAAAAAGGAAAAATAGCGGCGGTTAGAGTCTCAGTCTTTTGACTTCCTTTTCGATTGACCTGCCAAAACGTTCGAGCACCCCGTCAAGAAAGCCGTCCTTGAAAAGTGTGAAAGCATAAAGGGCCGGCGATGTCAAACAGATCAGCCCGCGGACATTATCGTCATGCTCTATGGGGCAGATCGCCATCGAACCGGGATTGTCATCCAAAAGCAGTTTTTTCTCGATAAAATTACCTTTAAAGCCGTTAGGATAATTCTCGATATATATCGAACCTTCCTGTGATACGCGGTAAAGGAGTGAATTGTCCTCGGGAAGCGTCAGGGCCAAGCCCACTCGCGCATTTTGAGGGCCCTTCATTGCGATCACCTTAAGGCTGTCATCTACATGCGAGCGGACAATGAGGACAGATCGTGATAGTGAGAAAAATTTATTTAGTTTTTTGGTCAGGCAGAAAAAAAGATCATAGATATTTTTATTGCGGCTAAAAAGAGTTCCCAGAGAACGGAGAAATATATTGCCTAAACGGCAATTGATATCGCGGGTGACCACCCCATCAGTCCACTGATTCTGACCAGATATGATCTCATCGAGCTGAGCGATCGAATCTTTTTCAAGCAGATCATTCTTTTCTGGCAATGACTGATTCATTATTCTTCCTGATATTATATTTTTTGATTTTACGCCACAACGTTGTCCGCCCGATTCCCAGCTTCGAGGCCGTCAGGGTCAAATTCCAGTTGTTAGCATATAGCATATTTTCTATACGCATTTTCAGGCTTTCTTCAAGGGTTCCGGTCTCTGTCAAAATATCAATACTTCTCCGGACGATTCTATTGGATTTCAATTCCCCGGAAGTTATAAAAACAATGTCCGAATCGGTGATTTCATCATTATGCGATAATGCGATGGCCCGTTTGATAGTATTTTCCAGCTCCCTAACATTTCCGGGCCAGGTATGTGATAGTAGTTTTTCCATAGCATCATTGGACATTGTTATTTTTTGCTCGTGTTCCATATTTTCCCGTTTGAGGAAGTGATTCACCAGAACGGGAATATCATCGATACGTTCCCTCAATGGTTGAATATTCAAGGGAAGTACACTGAGACGATAGAACAGGTCCTCACGAAACAATCCTTTTTTCACCATCTCAGCCAGGTCACGATTGGTCGCGGCTATAATTCGAACATCGATTTTTTTAGAGACGGTTGACCCGACCGGCCTGATCTCCGATTCCTGCAGGACGCGCAGTATCTTGGCCTGCAGAGTAAGGGGCATATCCCCAACCTCATCGAGAAATATTGTCCCCCCATCACCTTCTTCAAACAGCCCTTTACCGTCGGTATGTGCCGATGTAAACGAACCTTTGGTATGTCCGAATAATTCCGATTCGAGCAGATTCTCAGGAATCGAGGTGCATTCGATTGGGACAAAGCGTTTCCGGCGGCGTGAAGAGTGGTAATGAATTGCCTTGGCCAGCAGTTCCTTACCGGTCCCCGAGGCCCCGGTTATCAAAATAACAATATCGGTTCCGGCCACGCGCGAGGCCAGACTCTTCAATTGGGTCATAGAATCCGACACACCGACCAGACTGTCGAAACCGTACTTCCAGGCGATTTCCTCTCTAAGTGCCGAGAGTTCCTCGCGAATGTTTTTATTTTCAAGTGCTTTTTCGACAGTGATCAACAACTCTTCATTCCGGAATGGTTTGCTAAGATAATCGTATGCCCCCTGTCGCATTGCCGAAACGGCATTCTTAATCGAACCGTACGCCGTTTGAATTATTATCGCTATCTCCTGCGATAGCTCCCTGGTCTTGGCAAGCAGGTCAAAACCGCTGCCATCGGTCATCTTTAAATCCGATATAATCAGGTCGACATGATTGTTTTTCAAAATCTCCAAAGCCGATTCGACTCCGCCGGCTGTTAAAACGCGGTAATCATTTTTTTTCAGTATTATCTCGACAGATTTCCTGTACTCGATATCATCATCAACAAGGAGAATGACTGACTTATCGGAATTGATCCTCATATCTATGATTCTTCCCCAAACTCGTCATCCACGGGCAATGACAGCGTCACCTTAAATGTTTCTTCACGGTACTTATCGATAGCCACTTCGCCGCCGTGATCTTCAATAATTCGTCTGACGATGGACAATCCCATTCCGGCGTGTCTCGGCTTACCGGAAATAAAGGGTCGATGCAGATCGGCGACTGTCGCAGGTGAATCATAACGAATCGACGGCGACAGATCATTGCGCGCGGTTACAGAAATATTTTCCTCATCCTGTGATGTCCCGATAAAAATCTCCCCCGATGGCGGGCAGGCCTCGATGGCATTAGTAAGAATTTCATCTATTGCCTTTTTCAACTGACTGCTGTCACCTCTGACACACGGTTTTACCGCCTTCAGGGCCAGAGACGGACAGGGCCGGGATTTCAATCCTGACAGCTTTTCCGTTACCGTGTCCTGTATTAGTCTATGCAGATCTACCTGTTCTTCCGAGCGGGAATTTGAGTTTATATATTTATCCAGACGCGTGACAAGATTGTCGGCGCCCTCGATCGCTGATTCAATGATTGTCAGCAGAGCGGCATCATCCTTATCGATAACACTGCCTTCCTGTGTCGATAACTGACTGGAGGCAGTATGAATGGCGCTTAACTTACCTTTAAGCTTATGTGAGAAGCTTCTGATCAATTCTTCATAATTTTCGCCGGGGGATAAAATATCATCGGCAGGTTTAAACGACAGCAGCATATATTCATGACCGAGCAATTTTATCCTGGAAATCTTAAGATTTTTGAAACGTCGCCTTATAAGATGATCTTCCTTAGCCCTTTCCCCGTCGGTGACTACACCCGGAATAAGATGATCAATCACCTGTCTATTCAATGCATCGGCCGCCTGAGAATTTTCAAGACTATTTGGCCTTTGCAGAATAATTATGTCACCATGGGCAGGATCGATGACATAACGAAATGCGGTTTTATTCTGGGCGAAGCTTACCGCCGTTTTGGATTGACAAAAGGAATCATAATGGCGCCGGATCTCACCAAGCAGACTGAATAAATGATCTTCATTGATTTCGAACCGGCTCCGGCTATTGGAATAAATCAATCCGACAGCAATATCATCGCCGTCAGCGTTCTTACCCAGTGAAGTACACAGGAGAATATATCCGAGTTCGTTTATTCGCCGATTCACATAAAGCTGACGCCGGAAAATGCAGGCTGTGTCGTTTTTTATGGTTTCCCGGACAGTCTCAACCGGGATCAGTTCCAGCCCGGCCGGATGCAGATATTCATCGCCCCGCAGAATAAAAAACGGACTGTTTCCCGGCAGCATATTTTCTATCTCATCGATGATCGAGGTGGAAATCTGACCGCCGGAATAAAGCTCCGAGGTTAAAGCGAACATACTCCGGTAATCCAGCTTTTCCCATGTCTTCGCCGGTTTAATTACACTGCCGATAGTCTCAAATCTTTCAGTTATTGTAGGCATAGTCCCATTCATGTTTCAAAATGATACACTTACTATTTTTATCGGTTTTCGTGGAAAATCCTTAACAGGCGGCATTTGTTCCGCCGGTATATTTGCGATTAAACTTTGCCTAACCGTATTTATTAAAAACAGCCATGGAAAAATTCGGGCTTCAGCGGATAATTTTACCTAAAAGTATTTTAAAACTTGACACTTAAATTTGTTAAGGTTATTATCACTTATGCCTGTTACAAAGATTCAGATTTTAAAGGCTGCCGCGCTTGCACGCCTTGATTTAACTCGCGAAGACGAGACAATTATCTCAAGCGACATGGCTCAAATTCTCACTTATCTTGATAAAATTCAATCGGTTGAGGTAACTGGCCCAACTGTAAAAACCCTATTTCCAGGCGAGGGAAGCGTATTAAGGGAGGATATAATTAAACCGTCGCTGCCTGCCGAAAAGGCCCTGGGCAATGCCCCGGACAGAGATGAGGATTTTTTCAGAGTTCCAAGGGTGTTAGGTTAACATGAAGCCCAAAGTTCTGGCTGTTATTCCCGCTCGTTTCGCGTCGAAACGATTCCCCGGGAAACCACTGTCTCCAATAGCCGGAAAGCCTCTGATTCAGCACATTTATAACGCCGCATCAAAATCAAAACTTATCGACAGAGTCGTTGTTGCCACTGATTCTCGCGAAATCCAGGAAGCTGTTCTCAATTTCGGCGGTGAGGCGGTCATTACCTCCTGTAATCATCGCACCGGTTCCGACCGGGCCGCCGAGGTGATGCAGAAAATCGGCGGCGAGATCATTATCAATATCCAGGCCGATCATATCGGTGTCAGACCGGCGGTTTTTGATCGGGTCCTGAAAGCTATACTGGAGGATAGAAAAATAAGATTCGCGACTCTTGCGCGAAAAGTAGAAGATGAGGCTTCCCTGTTCGACCCCAATCGCGTCAAACTTATTCTGGATGCCGATGACTACGCCTATTGGTTTTCAAGGTATCCTCTGCCCTTTCTCCAGGGAGTCAATGGTGACAGGCTGGGGCAATTCGATTTCTATTATCATGTCGGGACATATTTTTTCAGGAAGACAGGGTTAAAAATGTTTCATGCCTGGCCGCGTTCACCGCTGGAAAAAGCCGAGTCCTTAGAGCAGCTTCGAATCCTGGAAAACAATCATAAAATAAAAGTGTTTAAAATAAAAAGTGAGATCCTTTCAATAGATACACCTCAAGATCTAAAACTTGCTGAAGAACTTTATAAAAAATAAGAGTGGAGAGTAACGTGCCCGAGAAAAAAACAAAATATATTTTTGTGACCGGCGGCGTTGTCTCCGCGCTGGGCAAAGGGATTGCATCGGCATCATTGGGGCTATTGTTGAAAAAACGGGGTTTTAACGTTGATATCATCAAATGCGACCCTTACATAAATGTGGACCCGGGGACTATGAATCCCTTCCAGCACGGAGAAGTTTATGTCCTGGATGATGGTTCCGAGACCGACCTGGATCTGGGCCATTATGAACGCTTTCTTGACAAGAGCATGACCAAGGACAACAATGTCACGACCGGTCAGGTTTATCATACGGTTATCTCGCGGGAGCGGCGCGGCGACTATCTGGGCGCCACCGTTCAGGTGATTCCTCATATCACCAACGAGATAATTGATTGCATTAAGCGTCCGGCAAAAAATAACCCCGATACCGACGTCGTCATCGTCGAGATCGGCGGCACGGTCGGCGATATTGAATCACAGCCGTTTCTTGAAGCCATTCGCCAGATGGCCCTCGAGCGTGATCCGGAAGATACCATCTTTGTTCACCTGACTCTGGTTCCTTATATTGCCACCGCCGGAGAGATGAAAACCAAGCCGACTCAGCACTCGGTCAAGGCGCTCAGGGAAATCGGTATTCAGCCGAAAGTCTTGCTGTGCCGCACTGCCAAGCAACTCGATGATTCCATCCGCAAAAAAATAGGCCTGTTCTGTAATGTCCCGTCAAGTCATGTGATTTCGGCAATCGACGTTGAGACTATCTACGAGGTCCCCCTGCATTACAATAAGGAAGGATTCGATGAAATCGTTTGCAAACATCTGGAACTGCTCAACGGCCCACCGGATCTGACCGACTGGGAAGAGATGGTCCAAAAAATAAAGCACCCGACTCATCGGGTGAAAATCGCCATCTGCGGTAAATATGTTTATCTCAAGGATGCCTACAAATCCATTATTGAATCATTCATACATGCCGGTGAGGAAAACCATGCCCGGGTCGATCTGATCTGGGTCTCGTCGGAGGATATCAAACAAAAAGGAGCCGATAAGTTCCTGTCCGATATCGACGGGCTGCTTATCCCGGGCGGATTCGGCGAGCGGGGTGTCGAGGGAAAAATCGAATCGATCCGGTATGTCCGCGAAAACAATATTCCGTTTCTGGGTATTTGCCTTGGTATGCAGTGCGCCGTGATCGAATATGCGCGCAACGTCTGCGGTCTTAAAGACGCCCATAGCTACGAATTCTACGCCGATCTTAAACACCCGGTAATACATCTCATGGCCGATCAGGAAGGTGTCACAAATCTCGGCGGAACCATGCGGCTGGGAGTCTATAAAGCGAATCTTGACAAGAATTCCAAAGCCTATAAAGCCTACGGTGTCGAGGAAATATCCGAACGACATCGACACCGCTATGAATTCAACAATGCTTACCGGGAACTTTTCGAGGGAACTGATTTTAAACTGACGGGAATGTCGCCCGATGGACGGTTGGTCGAGATAGTCGAGGTTGATAAACACCCGTGGTTCGTAGCCTCGCAGTTCCATCCCGAATTGAAATCACGCCCGACCCGCGCCCACCCGCTTTTCCGTGATTTCATTGGTGCCTCGGTTGCCTATATGCTCAAGAAAAAAGAGGCGGCTCATAATAAGGCCGACAATGATCTCAAAGAGAGACAGGAAGTAAGCTGAGTAATAGATATTAGAATTATGCGCAGGACGGTTGGCCTGTCTTTTTTGTTTCAAGGACTATTATGAATCTTTAATCTATTGGATGCAATTACTTATTTTGCGTATCTTATAACGACAAGTTATTTTAAGATTTTTCACATTGATAATGAGCAACCGTTATGAGTATCATTACCGGATCATGCTCCCCGCGAAATATCCTGCACCCTTCAACTCTTCTCGATTTCAAATATGAAATCGGACCGTACTACGGTTGCGAACATAACTGTCATTACTGCTATGCTCACGACACCGAAGAAACCGACTGGAAAAAAGAAATACTGGTTCACGAAAACTTCGCCCCGCAACTCCAGACTGAGATAAAAGGATTG
>Ga0209834_10000267_pt1 | contig 32184 bp, 35 predicted proteins | sample Mar14236cmmetaG_FD_184134 | JGI IMG/M metagenome (GOLD analysis project Ga0209834, IMG submission 184134) | Marine hydrothermal vent microbial communities from Guaymas Basin, Gulf of California to study Microbial Dark Matter (Phase II) - Marker... ... | reverse complement strand
GGGAGGCTGTGACCCACGAACGTCAAGCATCATTTTTCATCACCGCTCCCAATTATGACATGTGGCATATAAAGGTTGTTGGGCAAATTTGCCCAGAAACGCTTAAAAGTACCTAGTATGACACTCGTCATGAAGGTGATAAAGATGACTGAGTTGTTGAACAATCGCGAATACAAGAAGGAGCAGCTGAAGAAGCTTCTCCTTAGAATTCACGAGGGCGAGGACGTGAATAAACTCAAGGAAGAATTCCGCAGGGTTTTGAGCGGCATTTCACCCCTTGAGATTCCAATCATAGAGCAGGAGCTCGTGAAGGAGGGAATCTCCGCCAAGGACATAGCCAAGATGTGCGACCTTCACGTCGAGCTGTTCAGGGAAGCGGTTGCCGGGACGGAGGAGCTTGAGGAGAAGGAACTCCCTGAGGGACACCCCCTCTGGATTCGCTACATGGAGAACAAGGAAATCCTCAAGGGCGCCGAGATGCTCAACCTCTACGCGAGGACCCTGGCAACAACTAGGGACGAGCGCATGAGGGAGGAAATCCTCGGTGTCTTGGAGGAGATAGTGGGCAACCTCAGAAAGGTCGGATTCACCCACTACAACCGCGACGAGATGCTGACCTTCCCGTACATCGAGCGCCGCGGTTTAACGGCGATAGCGACGGTTCTCTGGACGAAGCACGACGAGATAAGGTTCATGATAAAGCACCTCCAGGGGCTTCTCATGAAGAGGGACGAGATTCCCTGGGAGGAGTTCGTGGAGCGCTTCAAGGCGAAGGCCGGTGAGGCCTCCTTCGCGCTGAGCGACATGGTCTTCAGGGAGAACAACATCTACTACCCCACCCTTAAAGCCCTCTTGAGCGACGGCGAGTGGAAGGCAATAAGGATGCAGGACGACGAGTTCGGCTACTACAAGATAAAACCCCCCTCCTGGGACCCCGGTGAGGACGTTAAACCTCTCCACCCGTGGGAGATTGACCCCGAACTGAGCGCCGAGGAACTGTTAAACCTTCCAAAGGAGGTTCAGCAGGCATTGAGGGGCCAGCCCTTGGAGTTCGACAAGAGCCGGCTGAAGCGCGAGGGCGACATAGACCTCGGGACGGGCTTCGTCAGCCTGGAGGAGCTGAAGGCGATATTCGAGGCCCTTCCGGTTGACGTGACCTTCATCGACAGGGACGACCGCGTTCGCTTCTTCTCGCCGGGCGAGAGGATATTCGCCAGGACTCCATCGGTGCTCGGGAGGCCCGTCCAGCTCTGCCACCCGCCGAAGAGCGTCCACATAGTCAACAAGATACTCAAAGCCTTCAAGGAGGGCAGAAAGAAGGAGGCAACCTTCTGGCTCAGGCTCGGACCGAAGTACGTTTACATAAAATACGTGCCCCTCTTTGACGAGGAGGGCAACTATTTAGGAACCCTTGAAATGACCATGGACATCGCCCCCTACAAAGAGATAGACGGTGAGAAGAGGTTGCTCGACTGGAGGGATTGACACGTTTGTAGTTAATGGGGGAAAACTTGGAAAACATGGGCATCTGTCACGCCAGGTTCCTCGTGGTAAAGCTTGGGTGGGGGAAGATGTTTTAACTTTTAAACTGGAGAAAGCTGTGGAGGAATGCGTATGAGAGGAAACCCTGAAATTTTCAAAAGGCGTGTGGAGCGCTTCCAGGAGCTCCTGAGGGAGAACAACATAGATGGAGCCGTTATCAGAACTCTTTCGAGCTTCACATACTTCACCGGAACCAAGTGGCTCCGGCCGAGCCTCCTCATCCCTGCGGAAGGTGAACCTGTGGTTTACGTTACCAAGGGGGAGGCGGGGCTCTTTAAGGAGAGGAGCTGGATAGAGAACGTCGTGGAGTTCCAGCGCGTTGAGGAACTGATGGCCGGGGTTGTGGGCTGGATCCGTGGGAGCGGCATGAAGAGGGTGGGCCTTGAGTTCGGAGTGGAGCGCGATGCTTACCTGATATTCTACAAAATCTTCCAGAGGCTCAATCCAACTGTGGAAATAGTGGACGTCCTTGACCTCACGATGGGCCTCAGGATGATAAAAGAGGACTGGGAGCTGGACAACATAAGGAAGGCCGGAAAGATAGCGAAGAAGGGCATGAAGGTCGCTGAAGAAGTCATAAAACCCGGCAAAAGCGAGCTTGAGATAGCGGCCGAGGTCGTGAGGGAGCTCATGCTCAATGGGAGCGAAGACCCCAAGGTCTACGTCTCAACGACGCCCAGAGCACATGCCGAGCCGTTCCGCGACCTCAGGGTGCCAGAAAACGGCGTCGTTACCGTCGTTATCGGGGCTGACTGGAACAGCTACTACGCCAACATGGCGAGGACGTTCGTTGTTGGGGAGCCGGGCGAGAGGGTGAGGAAAGCCATTGAGGTCAAGGAAGAGGCCCGCAGAATTGCGCTTGAGGAGACTAAAGTTGGTGTTGCCCTAAATGCCGTCGAGAAGAAGCTAGCGAACTTCTTCAAAGAGAAGGGGTTCGGAGACGCCTACCTTGCAGGCTACACCCACGGCGTCGGCCTGCTCATCGAGGAGCCTCCGATAACCACGATAGTCGTGCCCCAGAGGGCCGCAAAGGTTCAGGAGAACATGGTGCTGAGCATAATACACCCGCCCCTCATGATTCCAGAGGGCGCTATAAAGCACGAGGACACCTACATCGTCAAAAAGAATGAACTGGAGAGGGTGACCTACTAAAACACCCTCGCGTAGCCCCATTTCCTTACGCTCGTGAGGATTGACGTCTCCGTGCTTCTTATTCCTTCTATTCTCCCGAGCTTCTCTATGAGGAAGTTCTCCAGCTCCTGGAGGTCCCTCACCGTCACCTGCATGAGTATGTCGTGCGCCCCGGTCGCTATGCCGAGGACGTCCACCTCGGGGAGCTTGCTCAGCTCTTCGGCCGCCTTCTTCACCCTGCTCGGCTCAACATCGACGGATATGAACGCGACTATGGAATAACCTGCCTTAAAGGGATTTATCAGTGCCGCGAACTTTCTGATAATGCCCCTCTCGACGAGCTTTCTCACCCTGAGCCTGACGGTGGACTCAGGCACCTTCAGGCGTCTCGCTATCTCGGAGTAGCTGGCCCTTCCATCTTCTTGGAGGATGTTGAGTATCATCTTGTCCAGCTCGTCGATATGTCCATCATCCCGCATTATCTATCACCTATTTTTACCAATTTGTTGTTATCCTTTTAAATATTCTCGCGAAATTAGCAAAATTTGGGCGAAATTAATATTAGTTTTAAACGCGTATAGCATTGCGGTGAGAACATGAGGTATCCCAAGAGCAAAGAAGAGGTCGTGGAGCGCTATTCGCGGGTTTTTCCGAGGTCCGCACGCGTTACTTATGCCCCGATAGTTGGGGTGGAGGCCCGGAACGCCATTGTCCGGGACATCGAGGGAATGGAATACATAGACTTTCTGAGCGACGCGGCCGTTCAAAACGTCGGCCACAACAACCCACGGGTGGTGCAGGCAATAAAGGAAGGAGCCGAGAGGCTCATCCATTTCACGTTCGTCTACGGCTTCTCTGTTGAGCCCCTTCTCCTGGCCGAAAAGCTCGCGGAGATAGCGCCGGTTGAAACTCCAAAGGTCAGCTTGGGAATGAGCGGAAGCGATGCCAACGATGGCGCAATAAAGTTCGCGAGGGCTTACACGAGGAGGCGGGCCATTCTGAGCTACCTCCGGAGCTACTATGGCGCGACCTATGGTGCCATGAGCATAACCGGCCTTGACTTGGAGGTTCGTTCCATAGTGGGGGAGCTGAGCGATGTTCACTACATCCCATACCCCAACTGCTACCGCTGTCCCTTCGGGAAGGAGCCCAAGAGCTGTAAGATGGAGTGCGTCTCCTACATCAAAGAGAAGTTTGAGGGGGAGGTTTACGCGGACGGCGTCGCCGCTCTCTTCGCCGAGCCGATACAGGGCGATGCAGGGATGGTCGTTCCGCCGGAGGGCTACTTCAAGAAGGTGAAGAAAATCCTCGACGAGCACGGCATTCTCCTGGCTGTTGACGAGGTTCAGAGCGGAATGGGGAGAACCGGCAAATGGTTCGCGATAGAGCACTTCGGGGTCAAACCAGACATAATAACCCTCGCGAAGCCCCTGGGGGGAGGGCTGCCCGTGAGCGCAATAATAGGGCGCTCCGAGATTATGGACTCCCTTCCGCCGCTCGGCCACACTTTCACCCTCAGCGGCAATCCCCTCACAAGCAGGGCCGCACTGGCCGTCATCGAGGAGATCGAGGAGAAAGACCTCCTTAAGAGGGCAGAGAAGCTTGGAAAGTACACGAAAAAGCGACTGGAGAAAATGAAAGAGGAATACGAACTCATCGGCGATGTCCGCGGCCTCGGTCTGATGCTCGGAGTTGACCTGGTGAAGGACAGGGAGACGAAGGAGAGGGCCTACGAGGAGGCCAGAAAGGTCGTCTGGCGCGCATACGAACTCGGCCTTGTGCTCGCGTTCCTCCAGGGCAACGTGCTGAGGATTCAGCCGCCCCTCACGATAGAGGAGGAGCTCCTCGACGAAGGCCTCAACAGGCTGGAGAGGGCCATAGCAGACGTGGAGGAGGGCAGGGTTCCTAACAGTGTTCTGACGAAGGTTCAGGGCTGGTGATTGACATCTTTCTGTTCCGTTTTAGTTTACTTGAATTTTTTGAAAAATAATAGATAAAGAACAGGTTGCTTCTTTTCTGCCTAGATGGAACTGGTCTCGATCATTTTACCTAGGTCAAAAACCAGAAAAAGCCGTTCATCCTTCTTAGCTATGCCCCGTAGATAGTGGCCCCGATGACTGCTGATAACACTAGGGACGCTCTCAATCTGTTCTTCACTTAGAGAAACGACATCGGAAACGTCGTCCACTATGAATCCCACTACCTCGCTGTCTGTTTCAACCAGAATTATCTTCTTGTCATTGAGGTCGCTATCATCGTAGTAGCCGAGAACCTTTTTCAGATTGATTATTGGGATTACCTGACCCCTCAAGTTCACAATGCCCTCTACATCATCCGGAGCCTGAGGTACCTTTGTTATTGGCATCATCTCCTTAATCTCCCTGACTCTGGAAATATCAATGCAGAACTCCTCTGATCCTATTTTGAATGCAACGAACTGCCGTTCCATGTGATCACCTCCAAAGATAAAAGAGATATCAGAGTTCTTGGCTCATTGCCTCGATGAGCTGCTGCGTCTTCTGTTTGAGGTCCCTAGCTGCCTTGGAAATCTCCTCAAGGGCCGCGTTCTGCTCCTGTGCGGATGAACTGACTTCCTCAGCAGCAGCGGTGTTCTCTTCCGCGCTTGCGGCGAGTGCATCAATCGCTTCAAGAACCTTCTGAATCTCGTTTTCGGATTCAGTTACTTTCTGTTTTAACTCTTCAATCTGGGGTCCGAGCTCGGAAATGAGCTCCGCTATGTTCCCCATGTACGCTATTGTCTCCTCGAGGACACCACTAGCCTCTTCTACTACAGCGGCACCGTTTTCCGCCGCAGAGGTAGCCTCGCTTATTCTATCTGTCATAGTCTCAATGATCTTTTTGATGTTGCTCGCGGCTTCCTTACTCTCCTCCGCCAGCTTCCGGATTTCTTGGGCCACAACCGCGAACCCTCTACCGGCCTCTCCTGCGCGCGCAGCTTCAATCGCTGCGTTCAGTGCCAGCAGATTTGTCTGGCCTGCAATGCCCGTGATGACGTTGGTTATTTCCTCTATTTGCTTCCCCATTTCCTTCACGGCGTGGATAGTCTGGGTGATTTGAGTAATCACGTCCTGGATCTTCGAAATTTCTTGGGTGGCAGTTCTTCCTTTTTCCTCTCCTTCTTTGGATATTGAGATTACCTCATTTACTGCGACATCAACGTGGTCGGTTGTCTGGGAAACCAGGTTGGTGACGTCCTGCACAACGTTCATCGCAGCTTTTATTTCCATGATTGTCTCCTGTTGTCTCTGAGCTTCAATGCTGACCTGGTTAATAGCCTCGGTCACTTGGTTAATGGCCTCACCTATGTCTGTGATGTTCTGAGATAGTTCGTCAACCCGTGACTGCACCTCCTGTGTGATAGCGAGAGTCGTGTTCAGTGTGGTTCTGAGGGTTTTCTTGAGTTTCTCTATTTCTGCTATGGCAGTGTTAACTTTATACCTGGCCTGAGAACTTAGGTCCTCTTGTGAAACCTCCTGTAAAAGACGAAACACGTTGTCAAAAGCCCTGTCTATAGATACTACAAAGTTATTCTCGGCAGTATGCCCCAGGCCGGGGACATTCACTCCTTGCATTCAACTCCCCCCGATAATGTACACCGTATCAAATAATATCCACCCTGCTTCAAAGTGTGCATCAATGTATTGTTATAAATATATTTTGTGTAGTTACATATGTAGGTAATATCGCAAGTAGTTGGAGGACTCCTCTATAGAATTAAAGGATTTTATAAAGAAGAATTGAGAATCAACATCGTCACAATGTTTTAGACGACAATAGACTTCTGTTGCCCGATAGTGCAGGGCTCAAGCTTCGCAGTTGTTGGTAATGGCTCATTGAAGCAGCGATAAGCCGTAATTGACATCTCTCTGTTTATTTTCTGGGCTTCCGAAATCTTTTTAAACAAACTCTTACACAGCTTGAGCGGGCTTCAATGGAAACCCTTGAAACGATGAAAGGAACGGTACTTAAGGTTGGGATCGAGGATAAAGTTGAACCTTCAAAGGCTTTGGTTTTTGGCCTTCAACACGTTCTCGCGATGTTTGGAGCGACCGTCACCGTTCCCCTCGTGGTGGGGGCTGCAGTGGGTCTCAGCGGTGCAGGGCTTGCCCTCATGATACAGGCGGTTCTTCTGGCAATGGGCATCGCCACACTGCTCCAGACGACGATAGGCTCCCGCTACCCGATAGTGCAGGGCTCAAGCTTTGCCTTCATTCCGGGGCTGATAGCAATCGGCTCAGGCATTGGAATGGCAGCGGTACAGGGGGCACTCATCGTCGGGGGACTCATCGAGGCGGCGATAGGCTGGCTCGGGATTATCGGAAAGGTCAGGAGGCTCTTCACCCCGCTGGTCACGGGGGTCACGATAACCCTCATCGGGTTCAGCCTCGCGGACGTTGCCATCAAGAACTTCTTCAACTTCTACGCCGACCCGTCCGGCGCGACCATTGCCCGTTCGACCCTGGTGGCGGTCATAACTTTCCTCACGACGGTTCTCGTCGCCCTGAAGGCCCGGGGAAGCCTGAAGGCAATGCCCATTGTCGTAGGTGCTGCGGTGGGCTATCTCGTGAGCGTTCCCCTCGGCCTCGTGGACTTCGGGCTGGTGAAAACCCTGCCGGCCGTGAGCGTTCCCACACCATTTCCGTGGGGCCAGCCGGTGTTCGACACCACCGCCATCGTCCTCCTCCTGTTCGCCTTCATGGTCAGCATAATCGAGAGCGTCGGGGACTACCACGCGATAGCGGCCGTAACGGACTCTGATATAAGCGAGGAGAGGATAGCGAGGGGCATCGGCAGCGAGGGCCTGGCCTGTTCAATAGCAGGTGTTCTCGGAGCGTGCGGGACAACGAGCTACTCCGAGAACATAGGCGTCGTGGCGCTCACCAAAGTGGGCAGCAGGCACGTCGTCCAGGTCGGGGCGGGCATCCTGATATTCCTGTCCCTGCTCCCGAAGTTCGCGGGAGTGCTCGCCTCGATGCCGGCGCCGGTCCTTGGAGGCCTCACCCTGGCCCTATATGGCATGATAAGCGTCACGGGGCTCAGGCTGATAGAGGAGCGGGTCGAGTTCAACGACAGGAACACCCTGATACTGGCCGCTGCCTTCATAGCCGGCCTCGGTGCGCCGCAGCTTCCCGCGGAGTTCCTGGCGGCATTCCCGAAGATAGTCGCCAGCATCCTGGAGTCAGGAATGGCCGTCGGAGCACTCACGGCGATAATCCTCGACAGGCTCCTCTGAGCTTTTCTTTTATACCATGCAATCAATAAAAAAGAAGGGTCACCAGACCGCAAATTCCTCAGTTGGGGTTTGCCCTGTCTCTTCCCCAATCTCCCCTGGCATGTTGCTGAATGCTATTATGGCGAAGATGCGCGCGATTATAATCAGCAGGAAGCCCACCAAGATTATGGCAGTCAGCGCGCCCCACCACGTCCACGTGGCGGCGTCCTTGAACTCCTTGGTGCCGGTTATCTCGTACATGGCAAGCCAGGCCCTCTTCTCGAAGTACGCAGCGCCTATTACCAGGGCCACGAACAGTACAAAAAACAGGATTACTAAGCCTATTCCTGCCGACTCGTTGAGATGCCAGTCATCTGGAACGAGGGCAAACGTTCCAACCAGTAGGACAACGAAGATTATCAGGCCGCCGATGGCAAAGATTACGCCGTAGAGGTAGTTTTTGAAGGGCCTTTCGTCGTTCACGGCATCGCCTATGCCCTTGAGCGCCAGCAACATCAAAATGAGGCCGATCAGCGACAGCACGCTGCCAACGTACGGTATAAAACCCCCAACGAGGCTGAGGATTGCACCCCACATACCCATGTTCTTTTCGCTGCTAACGTTAACAACCGCCACTAAAACCACCGTACAGAAATCAGCTCACAGCTTAAAAAGCTTACATAAAATGTGAGAAAAGTCAGACAATGGGGTTGAATTTCTCCACCCCTTCCTCAAGCTCCTCCGGAAGGTTCGCAAATGCGATGATCTGGTATATCGACGCAATGAGCAACAGCAGCAGGCCTACGAGTATTATGGCCGTCAGAGCACCCCACCAGAGCCACTTTGCAGTTTCATGAAACTCTTTGACCCCCGTCAGCTCGTACATAGCTTCCCATGCCTGCTTCTCAAAGTATACCCCCAGTATAAGGACCGCGATGAACAGGATAAAACCAAATATCAACACGCCGACCCCAAAAGTACTCCAGGGATGTTCAAACGGGCTCATGTCCGCCATGCTTGCACTGGATATGGAAACCGCGCCCACCACAATGAATATCACTGCTACTATCACACCCACAAACGCCACTAAGAAAGAGTACAGGTAGTACTTGAAGGGCCTGTCATCGCCCAATTTGTTGCCTATCCCGTTCAGAGCAACCAAAACCAGAACCCAGCCCACCAGGGACAATGCCCCCATGAAAACCCTCACGTAGGGTATGACACCCACAAAACCTCCGACAAGGGTGAGAACCGAGCCTATCAATCCCAGGGTTCTTTCACTTCTGATATCCACCCCCACATACATCACCCCAAAAAGTGGTGTGAACTTAATACTTTAAAAGATTGCGATTGCACGACAGAAAAGTGAAAAAGAATAGAACATCACTCACCGGAGGGCTTTTAATCGGCTTTCTCTGATTCCGCATCGAGCTCAGGTTTCTTCGTTTGAGTCTTCTCTTCCGGCTTGGCCTGGGCCTTTTCTTCGGCCTTCACCGTTGGCTTCGCAGGCGGCTTGGGCGGCCTGATGCCGTAGCCGAGTATCTTGAACTTAAACTCCTCGCCGTTCCTGAGGTAGTAGGTGACCTCTTTCGTTTCCTTGTCGAACTTTATCTTCTCCACCGGGAACCTCCAGTCGCGGTAGGTCTCCTGGATTTCCTTGAACTTGTCCGGGTGGATTGGAACCCAGTCAAAGAGCTGGAGCTCCTCTTCATTCCACTCTGTGGTGAGCATGTAGCTCTCCACGAAGCCCAGTGCTCCGGGCGGGCACACCTCCACACAGAACTGGCAGAACGTACAGCGTCCGTAGTCTATCTTCGGGTGCGGCCTCTTCTCCATCTTGCCGTCCACTTCTATCCAGGTCATCTCGATAGCTCTGGCGGGGCATATCTGGCCGCAGAAGTTACAGCCGACACACTTGTTCCAGTCAAGGGTGTGGAACCCGCGGTAGCCCTCTGCAGGCTCGATGCTCTCGTACGGTATCTTGATCGTGACCGGTTTCTTGAAGAGGTACTTGAGGCTCAGCCAGGGCTTGAGGAAAGAGGGCTTCTTCTTGACCTTGCTCTCGGGTGCGACCTTAAAGGTAATCTCCTCCATTTTCATCACCTGTCAATGTCGGGTGGGCAGTTGTCAAGACTCATCAGTATGACGGGCACATCGGCGAGCCTCGCACCGACGAGGAGCTGCTCTATAACCCTAACACCGTGGGATATGCTCGGCCCTCTGATCTGAACCCTGTACGGCTTGTTCTTTCCGTCGCTGACAACGTAGGCGCCGAAGTCTCCCTTGGTGGCCTCGACGTGGGCGAAGGCATCTCCCGCCGGAACCTTGAGCCTCGGGAGGTTCTTGAGCCTCGGGTCCTGGACCTTGTATGGGCCGCTCGGCGGTCCCATCTCAAGGAGCTGCTCGAGGATGTAGAGATCCTGCTCAAGCTCAAAGCGCCTTATCATTGCCCTCGCGAGCGCGTCGCCCTCCTTCAGGACGGGGACTTCGAAGTCAAGCTCCGGGTAAAGCAGGTAAGGGTCAGCCCTCCTGACGTCGTAGGCAACTCCCGTGGCGCGGAGGTTCGGTCCGGTGACGCCCTCCGCAAGCGCGAACTTCTTGTCCATGACACCTATACCCTCAAGCCTCCTGTGGGCGATGTAGTTCTCGAAGAGGAGGTTGTCGAAGTCCTTGAGCTTGGCCTTTATGTACTCGACAGTATCCTTAAGCTCTCTCAGCCAGCGGTCGCCCGGGATGTCCCTTCTCACTCCTCCGGGGATGGTGTATATGTGGTAGACCCTTCCACCCGTGAGCTGCTCGAAGAGGGCCATGAGCCTCTCTCTGTAAGCCGCCGCCCACTGGCCGGCGGTGTAAACACCGAGCTTGAAGCTGAGACCCATTATCCAGAACAGGTACGCTGAGACCCTCGCCATCTCGAGGACGGTCGTCCTTATCCACTGGGCCCTATCAGGGACTTCCCACCCCATTATCTCGTCGACTGCCATCGAATAAATTGCCTCGGGAACGTCGGGCTCGGGAACACATATTCTGAGGAGGAGGGCTATGTTGGTGTGCCACGGCCTGTACTCCGCGAGCTTCTCGAAACCACGGTGGAGGAAGCCGACGTTGGCTATGGCCTTGACGACCCTGTGACCGTCCATTTTGAGGATTAGGCTGTAGTTCTCGGTAGCCATGTGCTGCGGACCGAAGAACAACTCGTAGGTGTCCTTTTCGAGGGGTAAGAGCTCCATTCCGTTTTCTCTCGCTTCTCTAATCAATTCCTGCTGTGAGACCATTATCATCACCTCAGATCACGTAGTTCTCCTTATCCTCATCAAACCTGTCGAGGATCTTGTACTTCTTCTTCACGTAGCCGAGCATGTCGAAGTCCTTCCTGTGGGAAACGCCTGCTTCCCTGTCCTCGTCCTCGAGTATCCAGGGCATCTCAAGCTTCGGGTTGCCCTCAAAGACGACCTTGTAGAACTCGTGGGCGTCCCTCTCGTAGGTCTCGGCAACGGGATAAATGTCCATGACGCTGGAAATCCTTGCATCGTCCCTCGGAACCCTCGTCTTGGCCATCGCATGGGTGCCGTGGCTTATGCTAAAGAGCTGATAGACGAGCTCTATTTCACCCTCATTGGGCCAGTCAACGGCGGTGATCTGGAGCAGCAGTTCGAATCCGCTGGCCTTTGCGGTGCGGAGGAAGTCAACTATCCTGTCGGCCGGGACCTTGAACTCCAGCCTCCTCTCCCTTCTCACGCTCCCCTCGGCGTAGGGGGCCTTCTCAAGCAGTGCGCTAACGATTTCCTCTCCCTTCGGCCAGGTTGCTTTAACTTCTTCCGCCATGCTCACTCCTCCTTCACTTCCTTCTTCTTGTCCATCAGCCAGGGTATCCACCTTCTCGCCGTCTTCTCGCGCCATCCCTCTCCGAACAGCTCGTCCTGGTTCTTCCTGTACCACTCGTAGTTCTCCTTGTACCTCTTCCATCCATCGGCCTCGCCCGTCTCTATGAGCTCCATCATCTTCTGTATTCCGTCCATGACAGCCTCGGGCCTCGGCATACAGCCGGCTATGGCAACGTCAACCGGGATGTACTTGTCGAGGTGCTTGATGGCGTTGTAGCCGTCCCAGTAGATTCCACCGTTGAGCGGGCAGGAGCCGTGGGCAAGGACGTACTTCGGGTCGGGCTGCATCTCGTAGGTTATGATTATCCTCTTGAGCGTCTTTGGCGTGACGTAACCTGTGATGAGGAAGAGGTCTGCCATCCTCGGTGATGGGTTGGGCATTACACCAAAGCGCTCGAAGTCGTACCGGGAGGTTGCCAGCGGCGGCATCTCTATACCGCCGCACCCGGTACAGAACGAAACAATCCACATGCTCCTCTTTCTCGCGTATTCAAATAATGGGTCAAATAGCCTCCAGTCGACCATTTTTCATCACCTCACAGACTTGCAAGTATCGCTCCAAGTGCGGCTATTATGGTCGGCCACTTCCAGTAGAACTTTGCCGCCTGGTCTATGGTGAACCTCGGGAATATTGCGCCCATGAACGTGGCCACGAGGAGCACGGCAATCTGCTTGACGAGGAGTATTGCGAGGCTTGCTATGGTGTTGAGTACCGGGCTTGCGAAGGTCGTAACAACTGCGCCCCCAAGGAAGATGTTGCTGAAGAACAGGGTCTCCGCGAAGAGGGCTATGGCGTGCTGTATCTGAAGTATTCCCATGTGCTTGCCGCCGAACTCGACCATCGGACCGAGGGATATCTCACCCGGTGCTATCATGATGTCGAAGGGCTCCTTACCGAACATTGCCTGGAGGACGAGGTCGTAGGCTATGGCAGCGAGCAGGAGCGGGAGGTGGGCTATGCTCCATCCGCTGACCTGCTGGGCCATGACTATCTCGTAGGTGCTAAAGGTCCCGTAGAACTCGGCCAGAGCCACTATGGCAAAGCCGAGCGGAACCTGTATGGCGAGCATTGTGAGGAGTGCACGCTGGGCACCTATGCCCGCGTAGGGGTTTCCTGAGCTCATGGCAGCGAACATTATACCGAGCATCGGTATCTCAAGGAGGAAGGTGATGAGGATGAGGTCACCGTAGGCCCTGAGCACACCGATGTTGCCGAGCGGGATGAACATTATCGCTAGGATCGTGGCTCCTAACGCATAGAGGACTCCGAAGTCGTATATGACGCCGTGCGTTATGTTGCTCTTCTTGGAGAGGAGCTTGATGGTATCGAGGATTGGCTGGTATATCGGTGGACCGACTCTGCGGTGTATCCTTGCCGTCACTATCCTAATTATTCCCATGAACATGAATCCGACGAAGGTTGCATAAAGTAATATAAAGAGAGCTTTGAGCGCCGTCTCCATCATTTTTCACACCCCCCATATTGCAAGGATTACGAGGACTATGGCCAGGTACCAGGCGTAGCTCTGGGCGTTTCCGTTGTAGACGTAGTTCCTGAGGACCTCGGCCAGGTCCTCAACCCAAGAGCCGATGTCGCGGTAGAGCTTGTCGAAGCTAATCCTGAGCCAGAAGGCGAGGGCCTCCTTGAGCGGGAGGAAGAAGTTCCTCCTGATGGTGAGGTTGTACTCCATGGTGACCGGGTTACCTGACTGGTAGGTGTCCGTGACGGGCACTTTCCTGACCTTTGCGCCCAGGAAGTAGATTATTCCCGCGATGACAATGCCCACTATGAGGTATATGAGTATCGCGAGGGCGTTGTACCTTCCGAAGCCGAGGTTCAGCTCCCATATGGTTCCGGTGATAGCTTCCTCGCCTATTACCTTGTTAAGCTCCCTGGCGACGAGGCCCGGAGCGACACCGAAGACCACGTTGAGCAATGCTAGGATCGCCATGCCTATCGCGAGCGGGAGCGGGGCGTCCTTAGTGTCGTCGAGGTCGGTCGGCCTCTGTCCGAACCAGACTGCGTAGGTGAACCTGATGAGGTAGACGAAACCTATGGCGCTTCCAAAGAACACCATGCCTCCGAGTATCGGGAGGTTCTGGCTTATGACGGCCTCAAAGAGCACCCACTTGCTGGCAAAGCCAACGAGCGGAGGGATTCCTGCTAAGCTAAGGATCGCCACGAAGGCCATCGCGAAGGTGAAGGGCATCTTCTCAGCGAGACCTCCCATGTCCGCGAAGGTCGTCTTGCCTGTCCTGTAGACTATCGTGGCAACTATGAGGAAGAACAGCCCCTTGAAGAGGGCGTGGCTTATGGCGTGGAAGATGGCCGCCTCGATGCTCAGGGCAGTTCCGACGCCTATGCCCACGAGTATGTAGCCTATCTGGCTTATACTGGAGTAGGCGAAGAGCTTCCTGATGTCCTCCTGGAGGGCCGCGAGGAGACCGCCGACGATTATAGTAAGGCCTCCCAGGAAGGCTATTATGTAGCCAAACGCGGGGGCGCTCCTGAAGGCTCCGAACTCTGCCATGAGCCTGTATCCCATCAGCATGTAGATGAGGATGAACCCATAGACACCGGTCTTGCTGAGGACGCCGCTGAACATCGCGGTGTAGCTCTGGTTGGTCTCGGTGTAAGCATCGGGCGCCCACACGTGGAGCGGGAAGGTGCCCGCCTTAACTCCGAAGGCAACCAGGAAGAGGCCGAAGATAAGGGCGATTTCGCTCCTGCTGAACACTGTGGCTCCTCCGACCATTCCAAGGGCGGCGTCCTGTGAGAACGCCCTGTAAACTTCTACGAAGCTGAAGGAGCCGACTTTGGCGTAGATTATGCCTATCGCCACGAGCATTGCGTAGGCTCCGATAACGCTGAGCACGAAGTACTTGAGTGAGGCCTTCCTGTTGTACTTAAGCACCATCATGAAGCTTCCGAAGGTCATGATTTCCCAGAAGATGAAGAACCCCAGCAGGTCATAGGACAGGAATATTCCGAAGACACCCGTGAGGCTCATCAGGGCAAAGAGCCACTCGTAGCTGCTCCTAGCCGTTGAGACTATGCCGAGCACCGCTGCCAGGCCGACGACTCCTGCGATCATGGCGAATATCATGCCCATTGGTGCAAGGGTGAAGTTGAAGGTAAAGCCTGCAAACGTTACGTTGTACTGGATGAGCTCTCCACCCATAACGGTCGGATAGAGCTTGACAAGGTAAGCGAGCGGTACCGCTGCGCCGATTACGCCTATCGCTTCCCTGACTCCTTTTATGTCGAGCGCCCAGGCTATAACGCCGGCAATGAGGGGCGCGAAAATGATAATCATGAGCTCGTTAATCATGCTCCCACCCCCATCAGTGGAACGTTCTTAACGTACTGGGCCACGTTGAAGATGTCCTCCCCGGCCTTTTGGGCGATGCTCCAGGCGTAGTCGGGGTAAACGCCTATGACTACCACAAGGGCCGCGAGGAAGAGCATCACGAGGCCTATGACCATGCTCTCGCTGACCTTTTCGCCTTCACCGGTGAACCATATGGTGTGGAGCAGCCTGAAGTAATAGACCGCCTCCACGACGCTCGCTGAAAGCACGAGCACTGCAGCCCAGGTGTAGCCAACGTCCAGAGTTGCAATAATTATCCTGAGCTTGCTCCAGAAGACGTTGAAGAGCGGTATTCCAACGGTGGCCACTGCTCCAACGGTTATTGCAAACGCCGTCAGGGGCATCCTCTTTCCAAGGCCCTGGAACCTCTCCATCTCAGTTCCGCCGAGGGTTATCGCCACGTAGCCGACGGCGAGGAACAGGAGGGCCTTGACTATGGCGTGGTTGACCATGTGGAAGACACCGGCATCAACGCCGCTCTGGGTTCCAAGGGCAAATGCGAGTGCCATGAGTCCTATCTGGCCGATACTGGAGTAGGCTATCATCCTCTTGACGTTCTTCTGCCTGAGCGCGGCGAGCTCCGCAACGATTACCGTCAGAGTCGCCATCACGACGAGGAGCTTTAGGACTGAGCCCCAGCTCTCGACGGCCTGCATGAGGTAGAGCAGCCTCGCCATCGCATAGAGGCCGGCCTTGACCACAAAGGCGGAGAACATTGCCGTTATCGGGTGCGGTGCGGCCTGGTATGCGTCAGGTGCCCAGGCGTTGAGCGGGAAGAGCTCGGCCTCAACGGCCAGGCCGAAGATGATAAGCGCCAGTCCAACCTGGGCGACGGTGGCGTCCATTCCTCCGGCGAGCTGGGCTATCTGGGCCATGTTGAGGGTTCCGAGCGAGCCGTAGATCAGCGCGACACCGATGAGGAAGAAGCTTGAGCCTATTCCTCCGAGGACGATGTACTTCATTGAAGCCTCCGCGGCCTCGCCGGTCTTGTTGTAAGCGGTAAGGGCGTAGGCGCTGATTGCGGTTATCTCCATGAAGACGAACAGGTTGAACAGGTCGCCGGTGGCTATCATGCCGGTGGCTCCGAGCATCAGCAGGAGGAAGAGCATGGCGTACTTGTCGATGGGTTCAATCTCGACTGCCCTGACGCTGAAGACCGCCATCATGAAGCTGACCGCAGCAACGATGAGCACGAAGAGAGCCGCGAAGTGGCCGAGGTAAAGGTTGATTCCAACGGGTGGCTTCCATCCGCCTGCCACGACTATTATCGGCTGTCCCGTCGTGTAAACCTGCTGGAAGACCCACGCCGCGATTACGGTCTGAAGTGCGGTGATGACTACGAGGTAGTACTTAACGGTCTTCTTTCCAAGCCCCTTGATCAGGGGCACGAAGAAGGCGCTTATGAGGGGTAACGCTATGAGGAGTGAAGCGTACTGCCCGTTCATCCTCTCAACCTCCTTATCTCCTCAATGTTGAGTGTTCCATACTTCTCGTGGAGTATTATGGCAACGCTAAGGGCCATGGCAGTGGTGGCAACACCGATGACTATTGCCGTGAGAACGAGGGCCTGAGGTATCGGGTCAACGGCCTGGCTCGGCCTGATTCCTTCGCTAAGTATGGGCGCGCTCTTTCCGGCAACGTAGCCGACGCTGACCAGGAGAAGGTTAACGCCGGTTTCCATTATGCTCAGTCCGATGAGTATCTTGAGGAGGTTCTTCTTGACCAGGATTGCGTAAAGACCTATCAGTATGAGTGAGATGGCACCGAAGTAGTAGACTGAAATCATTCGCTCACCTCCTCTTTGAGCATGTTGTCGATGATTCCGCTCAGCTCGGTGCCGACCTTGAGGCCGATGATAGTGTAGATTATGGGGATGAACCCGCCGCTGAGGAGCCTGCCGATGTTGTCAGCGCCGAAGCCCCAGTCCTGCCATATCCAGTCGTAGAGGAAGTAGCCGCCTATGACAAGGCCGATGAGGCCGACGAGCACGTAGGCCACTCCAACGGCACCCTCGGTCTTCTCGAAGGCCCTGTGCGGTATCTCGTACTGGACGAACGCCATGTAGAGCAGCAGAAACGCCGTCGCTATAGTGGCTCCGCCTGGGAATCCTCCACCCGGAGTGAGGTGTCCGTGGATGAAGATGTACGCACCGAAGAGCACCACGAACGGGAACAGCAGCGTCGTCCCAGTGGTGAGGACTATCGAACCCTCGGTCTTGGCGGTTCTCTTCTTTTTCTTCCTCCAGAGGAGGGCACCCACACCGGTTGAGGCTATGAACAGGACGGTGACCTCACCGAGGGTATCGAATCCACGGTAGTTGACGACAACGGCGGTAACCGCGTTGACCGCGCCGGTCTGTTCCTTAACGTGGTCAAGGTAGTACTGGCCGACGAGCATCTTGTCCTCGCCAAAGGGGACTCCGGCGAGTCCCTGGGCGAGCCAGTAACCTATGATGAGCAGGGAGATTATCGCGAGCGCACGCTTGAGCATTTTCACCACCTCACCCACCAGCCGGGCTTCTCCTCTTCCTCGGTCTCAAAGCGCTGGGTTCTCTTGATGGCGAAGATGAATATCGCACCGCTGAGTGCCGCGCCTATTGCCGCTTCGGTCATCGCTACGTCCGGCGCCTGCAGTATTAAGAACAGCAGCGATGCGAACAGGCTAACCGCGGCCATTCCAACGGTTGCCGCGAGCAGGTCGCGCCACTCGACGGCAAGTATTGCGGAGATTATCATTACACCAACTATTATGTACTCAATGCAGGTTATGCAGTTCATTCTTCACCACCCTCCTCGGCGGGTGCCTCTTCAACTTCTCCCCTCTCCTTGGCCTCCAGGTGCTCGCGGTACTTGTCGACAACGCTGCCCTCCCAGAGGGGGATTCCGCTCTTGTAGGCGGCCCTGATGAGCGCGTGGGCGCTTATCGGGTTGGTGAGCAGCAGGAATACTGCAATGACTATGCTCTTAGTAAGCCACGCGGCACTTCCAAAGTCGGTGCCGAGCGCCCAGATGCCGACACCTACCATGACGCCAAGGCTTCCGAGGGTCGCGCTCTTGGTCGAGGTCTGCATTCTGTTGTAAACGTCGGGCATCCTGATGAGACCCAGGGCCGACAGGAGGTAGAAGAACGTTCCTATGAGGACGAGAACCTCTCCGATTATCGCAAGAGCGTTCATAGGCCTCCCTCCATGTAGCGCGCGAATGCTATCACGCCGCCAAAGGCGAGTATCGCGTAGACCAGGGCCACGTCGAGGAATATCATTCTCTGGTAGTAGAGCGCGAAGAGCACCATGAGTCCCGCTGTTATTGTCGTCATGATGTCAACGGCAACGAGCCTGTCGACGGTGGTCGGGCCCCTGAAGACCCTGTACATGCTGAGGAGCGTTGCTATCGCTATCAGGGCGAGATAAACGTTTATCCCTATCATCCGAAGATCACCTTCAGGAACTTTTCAAAGGGCTCGGTTATGTTCTTAGAAGCGCCATCAACTGAATCGTCCTTCACGTCAATCCAGTGGATGAAGTACTTGTCCCCGTCAACGTCGAGGGTTATGGTTCCCGGCGTCAGGGTTATTGAGTTAGCAAGGGCGAGCTTTCCAACGTCGTTCTTTAGAACAGTTCTGCACTCAACTATCCCCGGGTTTATGGGCCTCTTGGGGTGAAGAACCCTGTAGGCAACGTCGAGGTTTGCCATAATCATTGCCCAGAGGAAGTAGGGGATGTACGCTACCATGTACGCTATTTTCTTGGGGTGAAGGTTCGCAAGGCCGTTGGTCGTGAATATCTCGTAGGTAAATGCCGCGACTATGAGCGACAGTAGCAGGCCAAATCCGAGCTCCTGTGGGTCCAAACTAGCCGTTAGAAACAGCCATATCATGAACAGTACTATAACCGTGTACAGGTATCTGCTTATTTTGCTTGCTTCTCCCATATCATCAACCTCCAGCGGTTGGTGGAAGTGGTTTCAAACACTAAGCTATGCTAATATTTGGTTTAAAACAATGGCTTATAAACCTTGCCAGTGAAGAGCAAAGGTTTAAAACTTTTGGTTAAAATGGGGGCACCAGAATTGTTCTTTAATGACAAGAAGGGTCCTTTAAGACGCATAGAATTATATGGGCCAATACCTAGTTTGTCTTCCACGGGCTGTGTTGTGCAAAAGGGTGCTCAAAAGTGTGCATCAAAGGAGGTCACATTGGGTGGGTTTAACAAGACATCAACTTCAAATGGTCGCAAAAGACACGCTTGCTATTGGCTGGCTAATGAAAATAGAATAAAAAGTCCAGGTATCAGTAAATCGAAATCCTCTTGACACCCTCAAGCTTGGAGAGCTCGTTTATCAGGTCTCCAGGAATCGGCTTCTCGGTGATTATGGTGAGTGTTGCCTCGGGGTACAGTTCCGGGTCTTCGGCGACTACCTGGACAATGTTGATTTCCCTGGCGGCTATCTTCTGAGCGACCTTGGCGAGTATTCCTATCGCCCTCGGCTCGGGCTCGATTTCAATGACGCCGTAGCCAACGTGCCTGCCGACGTACTTCATGTGAACCGTTGGTTCGAGGCTGGTGTATATCTCCTTCAGCTCTGGTATCTTGAGTATCATGCTGACGGTTTCCTTGACGACCCTTCTGTCCACGTCGAGGGCCTTGGCAATCTTGGTGTACGGAACCTCGATGTCGCCTGCCTTTATTTTGAGGTCGTCGGAAACCTTCAGGCCGTACTTAAGGAGTGTCTTGGCTATCTGCTTTCTCACGGGGTATTCGTCAAAGTAATGCTCAAGCTTTCCCCACATGTTCACCACCCATAGTAGTTCATTAATAGACTATTTAATTCAGTGGTATTAAAATGTTTCCATGCTCGCATGATTGCGATAGGGCTCACCTTAAAAACTTTTGGGCGGTGGTGCTCGCGGATGCCCACGGAGGTCAGGATGTTTTATCCATCGTCGGATTTTTAAGAATGACCTCAAACCCCCGGAACATGATCGAGGTTCATCTCCCACACGCTACCTTTGAGGACATTGGGGAGAGTATCAGGTTAATCTGGAGAGATACCCTTTATGCAGACTTCCTTAAGAGGGAGCTCGCTAGTGTAATACGGAGAAAGTACCGGGTTGAGCCTGAGATTACGGCGCGCAACGGGGTCATGGTCATCGACACAGATTACCCCGGCATCGAGCAGTACATCTCGATATACATTCAGAATAACCTCGGCGCTTTACTGAGAAACCGCTACACGAAGAGAAAGGTTCTCTATATCCACGAAGGATTCGACGTCCCGCTCCTCGGCCATAACGCATTCGGCCTGATCGACAGGGGCACCAACCTGATTCAGGTCAGGGGAGTCAGCGGGTGCAACCTAAGCTGTGTGTTCTGCTCCGTTGACGAGGGGCCGTATTCAAGGACTAGGAAGCTCGACTACGTGGTCGATATCGACTACCTGATGAAGTGGTTTGACGAGGTCGCCCAGATTAAAGGTAAAGGTCTTGAGGCCCACCTCGACGGCCAGGGTGAGCCCCTGCTCTACCCCTTCCGCGTGGAGCTCGTCCAGGCGTTGAGGGAGCACCCCAACGTTTCGGTCATCTCGGTGCAGAGCAACGGGACGCTTCTCAACGACAAACTCGTCGAGGAATTAGCTGAGGCGGGCCTCGACAGGGTGAACCTCTCGCTCCACTCCCTTGACCCGGACAAGGCTAAGATGCTGATGGGGCGGAAGGACTATGACCTTGAGCACGTCCTCGACATGGCCGAGGCACTGGTAAACGCTGGAATCGACGTCCTAATTGCTCCCGTCATAATATTCGGAGTGAACGACGACGAGGCGGAGGCATTCATAGAGTTCGCGAGAAAAATCGGCGCCGGGAAGCGCTGGCCGGCCCTCGGCTTTCAGAACTACGTTCCCTACAAGTTCGGGAGGAACCCCGTCATAGCGAAGCCAGTTCCATTCAAGGAGTTCTACGCCTGGCTGAGGAAACTGGAGGAGAAGACAGGTATGAAGCCCCTCGTCCTGAAGCCAAAGCACTTCGGCATGGAGAAGCGCGAGTTCATACCGCTCGCCTTCCGGCCAGGGGAGATAGTTAAGGTCGAGGTCGTTCTCCCTGGCAGAATTGAGGGGGAGATGCTCGCAAAGGCCCGGAACAGGCTTATCGAGGTTGTCGGCACCAACGCGCAGGTTGGGGACAGGATTAGGGTAAGGATAGTCAGGACGAGGCACGGAATCTACATTGGAACTCCCGTCTAGAGCCACACTACTTCGGCAACTAATTTATAGTTCCCCGCAATATGGTCTGAACATAACTCCAAAAAGTTTAAATTTTCATCGCCGACTCATTGATGGGGGTAGTTATGAGAAAAGCCTATGTGGCAGTTCTGATTATTGTCGTCCTTTTGCTTGCGTTCTGCTCCGGAGACTTTATTCTGGCCAGCTCGGAAACGCACGTTAGTACTCAAACTGCGGTTGCAAAAAGCGCCAATGCGATTTTCAATGAGGGTTTCTGCGTCTATCCCGACTCATACTTTGGAAAAATCGTGGCCGCCGAGCTGAAGGCCAGAGGACACAAGGTCATAACCCTATCTTCCCCCGTTGAGTGCGACGGCCAATTTTTGGCCGTTTGGGTGGAGGAACTCAACGTCACCTATTCTCCGGTACTCTCGAAGGGAAACGTGCGGGTAGTTGCCATATATTCAAGCGCCGGCGACCCGACTCACTACCTCCGGTACAGTAACGCGACGGATAAGGATACGGCACTGAGGACATTTTATACAACCGAGGGGGCCCAGCTCCAGGCATACATCATCGCTGAAGTCTCGGACGAGTCCAGGGGCTTTATTTCGTTCAAGGGATACAGGAACTATCTTCTGAGGCGGGCCGCCGAGGTTATAGCACATCAGGCCGAGCGTTTTGAATTGGATGAAAAACGAAGAACTGCTCGAGGGTAAATAAGAGGACAGATAAGACTAAATAAACCTCGAACTCCTGACCTTCAGCTCTCCCTTTTCATAGAGCTCCAGCAGTATTTCAGCTATCCTCTCCCCTGCCTTTCCGTCGCCAAAGGGGTTCGGCGCTTCGGCCATCTTCCTGTAGAACTCCCCCTCTTCCTGGAGCCTCTGAAGGTATTCCAGGGCGCGCTCCTTTTCGAGGCCAACCAGAACGTTTCCGCCCGCTTCAACTGTTTCGGGCCTCTCCGTATTGTAGCGGAGGGTCAGGCAGGGCATGCCGAGGATTATCGCCTCCTCCTGGATTCCTCCCGAGTCAGTCATTATAGCGAAAGCGTTCTTCTCGAGCTTGAGGAAGTCCAGGTAGCCAAGGGGTTTGGTGATTATCAGGTTCTCTATCGAGTTTACCCTCTCCCAGAGGCCGAACTCCTCAAGCCTTTTCCTCGTGCGCGGGTGCATCGGATAAACTGCTTTCATTGGAAGGGCCTCAAGTATTTCAACGAGCTTTGCCAGGTTCTCCCTGCTGTCGGTGTTCTCGGCGCGGTGGGCCGTTATGAGCACGTAGCCCTTCGGCTCCAGTCCGAGCCTCTTGAGAATGTCGCTCTTCTTCTCCGCCACCTCTGCGTTCTGGAGGACCGCATCAACAACGGTGTTGCCAACCACGTAAACGTTCTCCGTTATGCCCTCGCGCTCCAGGTTTTTCCTGGCATCCTCGGTCGGCGGGAAGAGCACCTCGCTCGCGTGGTCGGCCAGAATTCTATTTATCTCCTCGGGCATCGTCCTGTCAAAGCTTCTGAGGCCCGCTTCAACGTGTGCCACCGGAATTTTGAGCTTGACGCTGGCCAATGCCCCAGCCAGGACGGTGTTCGTATCGCCCTGGACGAGAACCACGTCGGGCTTTTCTTCCATTAGGACTCTCTCGATCTTGATCATCGCAGTCCCAGTCTGCTCGGCCTGGGTGCCGGAGCCAACTTCGAGGTGGTGGTCTATGGGGGGCATCTCCAGCTCTTCCAGGAATACGCTGCTCATCTCGTAGTCGTAGTGCTGTCCTGTGTGAATTAGAAGGGGCTCAACGCCCCGCTCAAGGAACGCCCGGATTGCCGGTGCGAGCTTTATTATCTCTGGCCTGGTTCCGAATACAAAGGCGGGCTTCAATACCCACCCCTCCCAACACCTTTGAATATGAACCCTTCGGGCGGCTTTTCCACGATGTGCCTGCCGTCAATGAGGATTCTGTTTCTCATCAGCTTTCCGAGTTCCTCCCAGTTGAGGGACTTGAAGGCCGTGTGGTCGGTCGCTATTACCACCGCATCGGCGCCCCTCAGGGCCTCCTCGAGGCTTTCGTGGGTTCCCCCTACAAACGGGTCGTACGTCCTTACCTCCGCCACGTCGTCCGTTATGGCCTCAACGAAGGCAGAGGCGGGGGAGTTTCTCGTGTCGTCGCTGTCACCTTTGTAGGCCAGTCCAAGCACCGCGATGACGGCCTTTTCTGGGGGAAGGTTGATTGTTCTCAGCGCTTCAAAGAGAAGGTCCTTGGCGAGGAGGGGCATGCCGTCGTTTATCTCCCTCGCGAGCCTTATGAGGCCGAAATCGTCCTTCGCCGGCCAGACGAGGAGATGGGGGTCTTTGGGGAGGCAGTGGCCGCCAACGCCTATTCCCGGCGTGTGGATTTTGACCCTCGGATGGGTGTTGGCCAGCTCTATCGCCTCAAATACGTTTATTCCATACTGATGGGAGAGGTAGGCAAACTCGTTCGCGAGGGCAATGTTCACGTCGCGGAAAGTATTCTCCATCAGCTTGACCACTTCGCTGACAGTAGAGCTGGTCTTGAAGGTCTGCCCTTTAACAAAGGAACGGTAGAGTTCTTCGGCGAGTTCAGCGCTCTCAGGAGTTATTCCGCCGAAAATGCGCGAGTTATAAACAAGTTCTTTGAATATCCTGCCGGGCATCACCCTCTCCGGTGCGTGGACCATGTAGAAGTCCTCTCCGGGCTTTAACCCGGTCAGTTCCTCTATGAGCTCAGCCATTCTAACTGTGGTAAGTGGTGGAACCGTGCTCTCGATGACTATGAGAGAGCCAGGCTTCATGGCCTCTGCAACGGTTCTCACCGCGCTCTCAAGATAGCGTAGGTTGGGCGTTTTATCTTCATTTAAGGGGGTCTGGACGCAGATTATGTAAACGTCCTTTCCCCGGATATCGGCGGGGTTTGAGGTTGCCCTCAGCTTTCCGCTCTCAATGACTTTCCTGAGGAGATTGTCTATATCCGGCTCAACTATGTGGGCCTTTCCGGAGTTTATTCTCTCGACAACCTCCTTCCTTATTTCATATCCCGTAACATTGAAGCCTGCGTTGGCGAACATTATCGCGGTGGGGAGGCCGATATATCCAAGGCCGATGACCGCTATCTCTGCAGTCCTGTTTTCTATCCTGCCTTTCATCTGTGTCACCCCATCGACGCTTTCCCCACATTAATAAAAGCCTTTTCCAGAAAACGGTTTCTGAAAGGATTTCTTGGATTTGTGCTGCCTCCCTTGCAATTGGTTGGATATTGTGTTCGGTGTGTGGTGCACTCCCACGCTGATACTCGGTTTCACCGAAAGAAAGCGTTTTAAACGGTCTTTTGGACGAAAACACGCTTTTGAGGCTTTAAAAAGAAAGCTTCACAACCGTTTTTGGGAAAGCCTTATATTGAACAGAACTGTTCAGTAACATGGTGGGTGAAATGAAGGTATGGATTGACATCACGAACGCTCCTCACGTCCACTTTTTCAAGGGTATAATCAGGGAACTCGAAAAGGTCGGGCATGAGGTTTTAATAACCACCCGTGAGTTTGACGGCCTCACGGGCATCCTCGACATGTACGGGTTCGATTACTACGTCGTGGGTAGGCACGGTGGTGCCACCCTTGAGGGCAAGCTCCTCGCGAGCAGTGAAAGGATGTACCGGCTCTCCAAGCTTATAATCGAGGAGAAGCCTGACCTGGCCCTCTACAAGCACTCGGCCGAGGCGCCGCGGGTTGCCTTTGGCCTCCAAATCCCCTCGATAGGTTTCGTGGACAACGAAACTGCGATTGGACAGAACAAACTCATACTTCCATACACCAAACTACTGGTGTTCCCCAAAGCCATAGATGCCTACGAGCTTATCAAGTGCGGCGCCGACCCCAACGGTATGAGGCCGATAAACGGCTTCTCCGAGCTGGCGCACCTCTATGGCTTCGTCCCCGACAGGAAGGTTCTGAAGAAGCTCGGCGTCAGGAGGGGCGGCTACATCGTCATGCGCACCGAGCCGGTGAAGGCCAACTACTTCAACGGGAACAGTAAGAGCATCCTTGAGGACGTTATACCCCTGCTCCCCGATGTGCCGATAGTCCTCTTCCCCCGTACAGAGGAGCAGAGGGAGCGCTTCAAACGTTTTGATAACGTGATCATGCCGGAGGAGCCCGTTGACAGCCTCAGCCTGCTCTACTACGCCAGGCTAATGATAGGTGCCGGTGGAACGATGAACCGCGAAGCGATAGCCCTCGGAACCCCGACGATCTCCACCTACCCGGGAAGACTGCTCGCCGTGACGCGGTGGCTCGTTGAGAAGGGCCTGGAATTCCACTCGACCGACCCGGTTAAGGTCGCAATGATGGCGGAGCGCATGATGGAGATGAACGGAAGCTACAAGGCATACCTCAGGAACGTTGTGGGCGGCTTTGAGAACCCCATGGACGTGATACTGGCGGAGATTGAGACGTACGAGGAGTTCGGAACGTTCAGCGCGATGAAGATTGGAGAAGGGGGAAGCTCAGAGGCCCGCAACTCTGGGGGTTACGTAGGCCTCAATGAGGGCCGCAACGAAAAGGAGCAGAACTGACAGGATGAAAAGCTTCAAGCCTTTAACTGCCCCCGTTTTGAACCTTTCTTCTCCCCTTCCCTCTCCGGAGATTATTTCTCTGTACCAGACGATACCGGCGACGCCGGCGAGGGCTATCGCGGGTATCTCGACGACGCCGTGGGGCACCAGCCCCAGGATTATCTGGCCCATCGACATTCCGCTCATCCGGTGAACCGCAAACACAACCAGCCCGACGACGAAGCCGTTGAACGCCATTATGAACCACGGGCCGAGACCGAAGAGAAGGCCCGACATGAAGGTGAAGAACGCCACCATCGAGTTGTTGGTGAATATTTTGAGGAAGTTGTGAAAACTGGAGTCCGAGATTGGCCCCAGCTGCTCGATTATCATCTGAACCGCCTCGAGGGCCGTGTCCGGGCTGGCGGCCCCGAGCCAGTATCCCCCGAGGGCGGATAGAAGGAAAGCCATTATCAGGTGTCCGAGAGTTCTCCCCGGAACCTTCACATCGAGCACTCCAATCACTCCTTCAGCGCGTTTTTGAGCGCGATTTTGAAGTCCTCAATGTTTACGTAGGGCATCTCGATGTCCATCCTCATGGCAAAGAACTCGTCCATCAGGGCCTCCAGCTCGTGGATCGTGTGCCCTTCGAGCTTTTGCTCCAGCTCGTGGATCGCCTCCTCCGGGTGTATGAAGAAGTCCCCCGTGATCCTGACGTGCTCGGCCCTGCCGTCTCTCTCGTCGAACTCTATCCTGATGAGCCCCTTCTTCGCCTTGTGCTCGCCAACGTGATGCTTCATCCCTACCCACCTCCAGAGTAAGCTGGTGGGGGAAGTTTTTAAAGGTTGGGTATAAGTGGTTGCGGTGGTGTGAATGGGATACGGTGAAGTTAGGGAGAAGCTGAAGCTCATTCTTCAGGAAACCCTCGAGGACATGCTGAAAGAGGCCGGGAAGGAATGGAGCGGGGAGATAACGTTTGATGACACACCGAACATCGAGCTCGGCGACTTCGGAACTGCGGTTTCGTTCCAGCTCGCCAGAGTCTTCAGGAAGGCACCGAAGCTCATAGCGGAGGAGATCGTGGAGAAGCTCCACGAGAAGCTCCCGGAGGAAATCTCGGAGGTCAGGGCGGTCAACGGCTACATCAACTTCTATCTGAACTACGAGACCTTTGCCAGAGACCTCGTCCGCGAGATACTTGAGAAGAAAAACGCATACGGCGAGAGCAGGATTGGGGACGGAAAGAAGGTCATCGTTGAGCACACCTCGGTGAACCCGACCAAGCCTCTCCACATGGGACACGCGAGGAACTCCGTTCTCGGCGACACCATGGCAAGGATAATGCGGAAGCTCGGCTACACCGTCGAGGTTCAGAACTACATAGACGACCTCGGCGTGCAGTTTGCCCAGGTTCTATGGGGCTACCTCAACATGAGGGAAGAGTTCGAGGGGATTGAGGCCGAGCTGAGGGAAAAGGGCCTCAAGGAGGACTTCATTGATCACGTCATGGGGCTCCTCTACGTCGAGGTGAACAGGCGCATCGAGGAGAACCCCGAAGTGGAGAAAGAGATCCGCGAACTTATGAAGAAGCTCGAAGAGGGCGACAACGAGATAGCTGAAATCGGCAGAAAGCTCGCGGAGAGGGTTGTAAGGGCACAGATGCTCACCACATACCGCATGGGCATAGCCTACGACCTGCTCAGCTGGGAGAGCGACATAATGAGGAGCGGAATCTTCGGTGAAGCCTACGAGCTTATCGAGGCCAACGAGAACTTCTTCTGGGCCACAGATGGCAAATACAAAGGGGCCTTCGTGATGGACCTCAGGAAGCTCTTCCCGGACATGAAGAACCCGTTCCTTGTCCTCAAGAGGAGCGACGGGACGGCTACCTACACCGGCAAGGACATAGCCTATCACCTCTGGAAGTTTGGAAAGGTCAGCGCGGACATGCTCTACAAGGTCTGGGACAGGCTTGAGAACCACGAGACCTGGACGACGGCTCCAGACGGCGAGGAGATGCCCGGCAAGTTCGGAAGGGCCGACGTGGTCATCAACGTCATCGGTGCGGAGCAGAAACACCCGCAGATGGCCATAAAGTACGCCCTCCAGCTCCTCGGCTTTGAGGACTCCGCCGAGAACTTCCACCACCTTGCGTACGAACACGTTGTCCGCGAGGAGGGCAAGTTCTCGGGCAGGAAGGGAACCTGGGTTGGTTTTACCGTCGATGAGGTTCTCAACGAGGCCGTCCAGCGCGCCAGGGCCCTCGTGGAGGAGAAGAACCCCGGCCTGAGCGAGGAAGAGAAAGAGAAAATAGCGGAAACCGTCGGAGTTGGCGCCGTCCGCTACAACCTCGTTAAGTACAGCCCGGACAAGGTGATAACCTTCCGCTGGGAGGACGTCCTCAACTTCGAGGGAGACAGCGCCCCCTACGTCCAGTACGCCCACGCCAGGTGCGCATCCATCCTTAGAAAGGCCTCCGAAAACGGAATCGAGACGGACTGGGAAGCCCTCATGAGCAAGGCGGACTTCTCAGGGCTCACCAACAGGGAGAAGGAGCTTGTAAAGTTCCTCGCGAAGTTCCCGGAGATTGTTGAGCAGGCTGGCAGGGACGTTAAGCCGCACCTCATTCCGTGGTACGCCAACGAGCTGGCCTCGCTCTTCAACAGGTTCTACATGGACCACCCGGTGCTCAAGGCCGAGGAAGGAATACTGGAGGAGCGCCTGCTGCTCGTCCTGGCAACGAAGCAGGTGCTGAAGAACACGCTCGAACTGCTCGGAATAGAGGCGCCGGAGAAGATGTGATTCCTGCCGTTTCCATCTTTATATTTTGTATCGCCCCCGATACTAAGTATCGGTACCGATACTTAACATATCCCCGGAACCCTAAAATACCCCTTTCTCCAAAAACTTCCGGTGGTTCCATGCGCGGTGTTATAGTGCCCCTTGTAACGCCCTTCAACGAGGACTACTCCATCGACGTCCCCGCCCTCGAGGAGCACGTGGAGTTCCTCCAGAAGGCCGGCGTCCACGGGATATTCATCAACGCGACGACCGGAGAGTTCACGAGCCTGAGCGTTGAGGAGAAAAAGCTCCTTGCCGAAAAGGGGCGTGAGCTTGTCAACGCGGCGCCCTACCTCGTGGGGACGGCCTCCACGAACACGTTTGAAGTCATAGAACTGACGAAGCACGCCCAGAATATCGGCGCCGATTACGTCGTGATAGCTCCGCCCTACTACTGCCCCCTGAACGACGACGCGCTCTTCCGGCACTATTCCATGGTCGCCGAAAAAACGGACATCCCGATAATCCTCTACAACATCCCAAGCTGTGCAAACCCCCTGAGCGTTTCCCTCATCAGGCGGCTCGCCCTTGAGTATCCAAACATCGCCGGCGTAAAAGAGACGATAGACAGCGTGAACCACGTGAGGGACGTAATCCTCGAGGTTAAGGGCGAGAGAAAAGACTTCAAGGTGTTCACCGGCCTCGACCAGCACTTCCTGAACACGCTGATCCTCGGAGGGGACGGGGGTATAATGGCCTGCGCCAACTTCGCTCCGGAAGTCCACCTGGCCCTCTGGAAGGCCTTCCAGGAGAAGAGGTTCGAGGATGCTTTTGAATACGCGAGGAAGCTCGCAAGGCTGTCAAAGGTCTACGACCTCGCTTCCTCATTCGGCTCGGCGATAAAGCTTGCAATGAGCATCAGGGGCTTCTCAATAAAGCCTGTCCTGAGGCCGCCTTACCAGATGGACGGGGACGACGTAAAAGAAGAGATAAGGAAACTGCTCGCCGAAGTGCTGGGCTGAGCTCACTGAATCTTGTACCTGAGGAAGGCGCCGAGACCGCCGAAGGCCTTGTAGAACTGCTGGCCCTCCTCGGTGTCGAGGGATATTATCTCGACCTCGGCACCGGTCTCCTCCGCCATTTTTATCAGTTCCTCTGCAACGTCCCACTTCTCGAAGCTTATGTTCTGGTTGCTGCACTTCGGGCAGTGAGTCAGCTTCTTCTTGTACACGTGGAACTCCTGCTCGCTCATCGTTCTCTCCTCGCTCCAGCCGCAGTTGTTGCACTTTGCCTTGACCCGGACCTTGTCGTAGCCCTCGCTGATTAGGAGCGTCTCAACGGCTCCAAGCTCAAGGGCCTTTCTGACCTCCTTCTCACCGTAGGTTATCATTCCGGTGTCCTTGACGAGGTGCCTGAAGAAGTTCTGGATGAGGTGGCGCTCCTTTATGGCCTCGTGGTCCTTCAGGATGTCGCTGGCCTTTTCAACGAGCTCCCTAAGCCCGTACTCCCCGTGGTAGCTGATGTCGACGACGCCGATGATTTTCTTCTGGAGTTCGTGGTGAAGGTAGCTCCCCTCAACGAACTCCTCCTTGGTGGGTCCCGGGCCGCCTATGATGATGCCCCTAAGTTCGCCCTTCTCAAGGAGGGGCAGGAAGGCCTTGTTGGCGTGCTCGCCTATCCTCTTCATGAACTCGTGGGTCTCCTGCTCGCGGATTCTCTCGTAACGCCTCGCTGACTGACCACCGGCACGGGTCTTTCCGGGGACGTTGGAGGTCAGCTCGTCTATGACCGCTATCCTCTTACCCCTCAGGAGGCCTATCGTCGCCTCGTTCTTCTCGACGGTGATGAGGCCGTACGCGTCCTTAACGCGGAGCATCTCCTCAAGGGGCTCGGTGACGAAGGTCTGGTCACAGCGGTAGAGCCTGACCTTGAGCGGCTCCGGTGGGACTATCGCCCACAGCCTTATGTCGCTGACGCCCTCCTGCTCGCTGACGTTCCCGACGAAAAGGGCGAGGCCGTTGTCCGGGGTCTTTCGATAGAGCTTGAGGTGCTGCATCGCCCTCTCAAGGGCACCGAGGACGTTCTTTCTGGTTGACTTGCTCTTGATGTTCTGCGCGGTTCCGTACTCCTCCCTGAGCTGCTGCATGACCTTGTTTATGTCGTAGTCAGCGGGAATGTACAGGCTGACCAGCTCGGTGGCTCGACCTCGATAACCCTTCAGCTCCTCGACCTTTTTCTTGAGTTCATACATCTCGGCTGACTTGTGAGACATGAGCATCACCCTCCAAAACTTCTCTCGCTCCAAAAAGGGCACGAAAAGGGAATTTATAAAGATTTAGATACGGTTAAAATCCAAACCTGCTACAGCCACGAGAGGATCACCAGCAGGAAAACACCCACGATGCCCCCCACTGCCACGATAAGGACGTTCAGGAGGTTGTACTCGACGTGCGCTATTCCAAGGGTGTTGAGCACCCAGAGGAGTATCAGGCCGACAATCGCGTTGGTGGCCAGGTACTTCAGGATTGCCACCGTCAGCTTGACGACCAGGTAAACGGCAACCGCCAGCAGGACTAAAAACACCAGTGTTGTTATCATAATACCACCTCATGAAAGTTTTTCAAGGGTCTCTTTGGCTATCCGGCCAAGCGGGACCCATTTCTTCCCCTCGAAGGGGAGTATCACCTTGTCCTCGACACCCACGAGCTCCTCGGCGTACGTTCTGGCTTCTGTGACCTTGAGCTCGCCGAGCATTATAAGCGCAAAGCCCCTGGTGTTCTTGTCGCCCTCCTCGACTTCCTCTATGAGGTCGTCTACAATAGCGTCCCTGAGCTCAGCTGCCTTTGCCGGGAACCTGCGTACGAGCTCGTAGGAGAGAACCATTGCGTTTTCCTTCACGTAGGGGTTCCCATTCTTCGTGAGTTCCACTGCCTTTGGAAGTATTTTGTCGATATGGGGTTCAATGACTTCCGCCCTCTGCTGGGCGACGGTGCCGAGGAGCAGAAGGGCATCTCCGCGGATTCCGGGCATGCTGTCGTCAAGGAGCTCGACGAGGCCTTCGAGCGCTCTTTTGTCCTTAATTGCCAAGGTCGCGGCCTCGTCAAAGCGCTCCTCTTCAATAAGCTTTTTTATTTTGCCCCTCTTGGAGCCGAAGGAAAAGAGCCCCATGGTATCCACCTTAATTGAATAGTTGCCACAGGAGCGTTAAAGGTTTTTGGTTATATTACTATTTATACGCGCTACACTCGCAATGGCAAACTATAGTGTGGGGGAGGATACCACTGTTATATGCAAATAGAGTTGCAAGAACAATAATGAACATGCCGGCGAGCATGAAGAGGTATTCCAGAGAAGCTTGGGCGCGCATAAGGATCACCACAAAATAAATAAAAGTAATGTAATAAAAACTTCAAGAGGATGATCCGGAAAGTATTCCAAACACTTCACATGCTCCAATATTGCCCTGCATA
>Ga0209834_10000264_pt1 | contig 32245 bp, 49 predicted proteins | sample Mar14236cmmetaG_FD_184134 | JGI IMG/M metagenome (GOLD analysis project Ga0209834, IMG submission 184134) | Marine hydrothermal vent microbial communities from Guaymas Basin, Gulf of California to study Microbial Dark Matter (Phase II) - Marker... ... | reverse complement strand
CTGCAGGGTCAAAACCAAGAGACTTGATTTCTTCAGGTGTGTCAACAAACTCAAGGGGATAGGAAGTGTGTGAAAGTGCATTTATCACACCCTCCTCTACAAGTGTCTTCACATCCTGTGCATAGGGTGTTGAGGCAAACTTTACCTTTGCCCTCACTCCCTTTTCAGTCGGCTTGACCCAAAGTGCCTTACCCACAGCATTCCCCACCTTATATGTGTGGTCTGTCAACACAATAGGGTTCTTCTCAAAGTTATCAAGAATAACCCCCTTGGGCAAAAGCACCTCTTTATCCCTGTCTTTATCAATCGTTGAAAAGGTGACTACAACTCCATCCTCTGCCTTCTCGGTGACTTCAAAAACAGCAGACTTGAGAATCTTTTCAGACATATTCACCTCCTATCATTCAGCAGGTATCTCTATACACCTGCAATTGATTACATTCCAAGGACTACCAGCAGGGTCACCAGGGAATGCAAGCTCTTCTCCTCCCACAATGTATTTTTCCCCTTTGCGTGCTATCTGCCCATGTGCTTCAACATGCCAATCCCTTGTCCGTTCATCCAAAGCAGTGAACCATTGCCTTGAAGAAAAGTTCTCTTCAAGCAAATTATGACTTATATCGTTTGCCGCCTTCCCTGTTTCTGTCCTTGCAATAGTCCTTGCTCTGTGTGCATTCATATAGTCACCAGAATCAGGATTATACCGCCTGACAATTTCCCTCGCTATCTCCTGCATTGTCTTGCCATCATCTATCCCTGACCTGATTATCCCCTTCAACTGCTCAATGTCTGTCTGTGCTATTCCCTTCCATGTCTCATGCAGATTGTCTATATACCTTGCAATATCAAGTGAAGGGTCAACAACAAGGTCAACCCCGTAGTTCGCAACAAACATGTCTATTGCCATGTTCTGCACATTCTGAATGTGTGAATTGAACCGCTTTGACATTTCCTCTGCAAGTGCTTCAGGCTCAAGGAGAATAATATCAAGTATATCACTCTTGAAACCTTTAGGTTCAAGGCTTGAAATGTTGCTTGCTATCTTTTTGCCAAGCCACTTGAAATATTTATGCGCCTCTTTTTCCAGTTCCTTCTCAAATCTGCCTTGCCATCTGATATACCCTTTCCAGATTTTTTCACCATCAATCCCTTTCTTGATGTTTACTTCCTTCTTCCCTGCCTCAAGTGATTTCATTGCCCGCACCGTTGCAACCACTATCTGTGAAATGTTCCTGTATATGTCATCTCCGCCAAGGTAAGGTTGCCTGCCTATCTCTGCCCTGACCTCATTCGGTGAAAGCACTCCCTCCCTCAAATATAATTCATGCCTCTTGAGTTCTGTTTCATAGTCACGGGGCGACTGCAGAATGAACTTGAATTCTGCACCTGTGCCTGTAAACAAGGACTTTGTGTATTCCCTCTCAAGCATTCTGCATAGAGGAAATATTTTAAACTCCTCAAAGGCAACCTGTGCCTCATGCATGTTTGCCCTGTTCACCTTTTCTGTCACACCAACAAGCAACTGAGGAACTTTGAAAATCATGTAGATGTCTTCACGGGTCAGTTTCTTTATGTCCGTGAAATTTAAATCAGAAGGACTGAAGCCCAATTGCTCTATGTCCGCCTTCTTAGGTATCACCGCTGTCTTGCCTGCATTTTTGTAACCTGAATAAGCCTCTCTCCATTTTGCCAAAAGCCTCTGCCCCTGTTCAGCTGTTTCCCCAAACTTCAGCACAAGAGGAGGCACTCCTATATTGTTGAGGAGATTACCTTCATATTCTGTGACATATTCATACCTGTTGAAATGTCCTGTTGCAGCCTGAAAAGGGCCTATGCCATACCCATAAGGATCTGCAAGGTTAGGATACCTGAAATGAATGATGAGGTCAGGTGCCACATCAACAGTCTTACCTGAACCCATGTATATTCTATACCCTGCAATAGCCCTATCCTTTGACTGAATTATTTGAACCTTATTGGGTTGCAGGAAATATAACTTTTGCACGTTCCGTGCATCAGGGAACTTCATCACATAGGCATTGCCCGTTGATTCAAGGGAAGCAACTATGAGGGAAATCATATCTGCCCAGGTGTGCTGCTCATTTGGATTCTTCAGAACCTTGATGTATTTACCCAGAATAGGGGTCTTCTCTGTTGCAGGCTTATCCCCCTTGAGAACCTGCCACTCTTTTTTCTTGACTGCATCCATGATAGTGGTGATTGCTGTGTAAATGTGATGCTTATACCAGTTTTCTACATAATCCGTTGTATTCTGACTTTTTGCCCCTGTATATGCCGCAAAGACATAACCCTCAACTTCTGTTTGAATTGTTTTCTTTGCTTTGCCCTTTCTAAAAAACATATACCCTCCTATACAACAACAAAGGGTTCGTTTGCTCCCTTCAAGTGCGTATATACCGCATACCGCAAAGCATCGCAGGAGTGGTCATTGAATTTCACAGGCTTATCCAGAACATTGCCATCTTTGTCTTTCTGCCATGCATAATCGTTTAACTCTTCCCATGTGTGCGGACATTTCTCTATGTCAACAAAGATAGGTGTCTGCTTCAGAAAATTGATACCATCAAGGATAGACTTCTCCGAGGGGTACGCAATGAACCCTTCTATGTTGAAGTCCTCTATCCTTGCAGGTTCAGCACTGTCACAATAGATAGGCACATCAAACTTGCCCAAACCGTGCTGGAAGTATAGGGTTTCAATCTCTTTCCTGAATTCCTCCTGTGTCAGCCCCCGCTTGTATATTTCATCTATCACATAGACTTTTCTCTCTTTGATGCCTATCAGCAGAAACACTGAAGGATTGTTGAACCCGAAGTCAACACCTGCAATATACTCATCTGCTTCCCCCTCAAGCCTGCCTTCCTGTATGTGCGTGTATATCAGCCTGTGCTCTGTGTCAACTCCCCATTCACCAAGTGTATATCTTCTGTATAGGCCTTCATCATATTCCTTCAGGCCTTCTAATTGCTCAATGTAGTCCCTATCAAGGTAAGGGTTGTCTTCATAGTGAAAATGTATCTTGCGGGAAAGGTTCTTTGCATGCTGTATCTTCCACCACTCATATATTGCATGCTTCCGCCTCGGAGGTGGGTTGAAGGTTAATATCATTTGCCTCCAGCCTTTTTGCCCCCTCAAGGTTGCATTCAACTCTTTCAAGTCCTCAAGGGAAAACTCCGTTGCCTCCTCAATCCATATCCAATCCCATGTTGAAGATTTCAACTGCTCATTCCTTTCCCCTGAAGATAAATAGAAGGATATGAAATACACCCTTGAACCTGAAGGGAACTCAAAATAGTTCTCGGTCTTCTTCTCATGAAAAGGAATAGCCCACTTTTCTAACTCCTGCCTGAATACCTTCAAGGCTGTCACCCTCAAGGAAGGCATACGCTTCCTTGTCACAAGAATTGAGGCCCCAGGAGTGTTCACCGCATGATAGATAATCTTGTTTGCAACTGTTGTTGTCTTCCCTGAACCTCTTGAACCGTACACAAAAAGATACTTCGCCCTCTTCTGCAATACTTCAGGTTTGATGACATATAAATCAATCTTTCCCATCTTTGCCCTCTTTTGCATCGTGTATGTGTATCTCCACATTCCCAAAACCTGTTCCCTTCGCCTCAACATGCTGTATGTTCTTCCACCTGTCAGGTGCACGGTTGCATAGCCAGAATATCTGTGCAGTGACATTGCCCTCTACTGCCTTCTTGTATAGGGCATCCTCAACAATAGCAATTCTGCTCTCAAGGGCATATTGTATTGCCTCTTCAACCTCAGGGTATTTCTTGCGGATACGCCATAAACCCGAAAAGTCTAACCCACCAAGTTTGCAGGCCTTCGTCAAACTTGCCCCACGCATTAAGTTCTCCAGAACCGCTTGAAGTTCCTTCTTTTTCTGACCCTTGAACGCCTTGATGGCACGCTCTATCAGGTCCATGCTTGCCCCTTTATTTCTGAATAAGGTATTTCCTTTCCACCTCTGATTAAAATAACATCTTTCTTTCCTGTGAATTTCATATACCGCTTCACTATCACATCGCAATAGTGAGGGTCTATTTCCATCATGTAACATGTCCGATTCAACTGCTCACAAGCTATAAGCGTTGAACCTGAACCTCCAAATAAATCCAGAATAATATCGCTTTGCTTAGAATAATGCACAATAAATTTAGCTGGCAGTCTTACTTGTTTTTCATGCTTGAAGTTCCCTTTTCTTATTTTGTATGATTCAATTATCGTTGAAAATCCATCACCAGTATTATTAAAATTATTTTTATTAGCGAAATATGCAATAAGATCGTGCCTTTGCATCGGTCGATTTTTTGAGATTAAAGTAGCAATAACAAAATCAACAACAAAAAAATGTCTAAATAAATCTTTATAGTGCGATGCGAGAGCAACAACTGTTTTATCTTTTGACATGACAAATATCTGTGTTTTGTCATGAGATGGTATAAGCTTAAACCAAGAAATATCATCAAGATCAAATGGCGGATCAGTAAATACCATATCTGCCTTTTCCCCATTCATTAACTTTTCTATATCTTCCCTCTTCGTTGCATCACCGCACATAAGCCTATGTCTGCCTAATATCCATATATCCCCTGTCTGTGTGAATGTTTCTTCTTCCAGTTCTGGAACTTCATCTTCCCCTTCTATCTCTGTTTCAATGTCCGTCAATTCATCTATTTCTTTTGTGTCAAACCCAACAAGCTCCAGTATGTTGTCTTCTATATCAAGAATAAATGTTTTAAGCAGTTCAATATCCCATTCCCCTGTTATTTTATTCAAAGCAAGATTAAGGGCTTTTTCCTTTTCAACAGGTAAATCTACCTGTATGCAATCAACCTCTTCTATTCCCAACTCACGCAAAGCCTTCAACCGCTGATTGCCACCTATAACCTGCTTCTTCCCATTGATGACAAGTGGCTCAACAACCCCAAACTCCTGTATTGACCATTTGAGCCGTTCTAATGTCTCTTTGTCAATCCGACGGGGATTGCCTGGATAAAACCTGAGTTCTGATACCTTTACTCTTTGTAAATCCATACCCCCATTATACACAAAATTTAAAGGTTGTCAAGTCCTCTTTACACTGCCATTTAAACTGTCATCAAAAAATAACAGGCGGGCAGTCAAATCACTACCCGCCTGCAGAAACAAAAACAAAGGAGGCACCTATGCGTAAAATACTGCTAATATTATACACTGATTTCCTCCTTTGTCAACCCCTGTATGTCTTTTTGTAACCGCCCGTAATACCAACCGCCAAAGATTGCGACTATCAGGGCATCTGAATTGTCAAAGCCCCTATTTGGCTTGAAATCAAAACCAAGCCCACGCAGAAAATCATAACCTGCCTGCTTCTTCGGTATGCCCCCGCCTGAAGGTATCCCTTGAGGTCTGTAACCAAGAGTGTCAAAAACATCTACCACTGCACCTACGAGGAGAGATAACTTCATCATGCTCTTTGTGTTTGTCTTCCCGTATCTGCTTTTATATTGCCACGGCAGTTCAATGAACACCCCTCTGGGTGAAGAATGAAACTTGCTCATAGCATACTTGAGTTTTTTCCTGATGCCCCGTGTTATCACAGACATGCGGGTGAGAAGTTCCTCTGCCTCTGCAAGTTTATCACCCTTCACCCTTGTGTGCGGAGGCTTGATTGTCTCAAGCATGTAGAGAAGTTTGTCCCCTTGAACCTTCACAAAAGCAAGCCCCGTGCATGTGAGTGAAGGGTCTATGCCTATTATCATTGTTCCTCCCAGATTTTCCTGTATACTGAATTCCACATCCTTTGAATTAACCCCTTATATTTTTCTGTAAAAACATCGTAACGGAATTTTATGTCCCGCTTTATTGTGTACCATCGTTCCCCGACCTCTCTTTCAAGCTTCTTTATCTCCCTCAAAACTTGTCTCAAAAACTTTGCAGGGTCTTCCCCCTCTTCAAGAACACCTCTGCTATATCTCACTTGATAGATTTCCCAAACATCTCTCCGTAGAGAATCTTTCACATATTCCCAGGTGCTTTCATTTTTTTCTTTCCCTATCTTCTTTATTTGTTCTTCATACCACCGTTTTTTCTTATGAAAATGTTCAAAGGGATTTTTTAAGGTTTCTTGAACCCAATCCGCTCCCTCTACTATGAAAGGACACCAGTGGGGAATATATTCTCCTGAACAGTGAACTTCCCTATAGATAGGGTTGACTTCCTGTGCATACATTCCACAAGCACAAAAATGATAAGTGTAACCTGTAAACTCGTGAAAAAAGGGACAATCTTTACATTTTTCAACATACTTGTCAAACTTGCCTATTTTTATACGTGCTTTCATTTTTCCTCCCTCAATAAACGGTTAACATCTTCAAGGAAAGAGTTGATTGCCCGCCCTGCAACCTTCAGGACTTGCCTCTGCTTGTCTGTGAGGTGATCCCAATACTCCCTGTTTCTGATGAGTTTGTTTGCACTTGCTGATATTTCATACAGAACACCCCGCACCTCTGCAAGGGTCTCCTCTTCAGGGGTTAGTTTGATTATTCTCATTGTTCCTCCTTTCTAACAACAACTTCCCTTCTGCAATCAAAGGGATTTATCAGTTTCCCACAAGTGGGGCAAACTATAAACCTTTTGGGTTTGTCTATCTCAACCATCTCCCCGTCTTTTTCAACTGCAACAAAGTATTCACGCAAGCCCAACAAGGCATCATAACTTTCCTCTGTCTGGAATTTCTGCCCGCAATCATGTATCCTGTATGTTTTTACCTGCATTGCTCCTCCTTTTCAAGTTTCCTCCTCAAAAACTCCTGTGCGTGCCTGTCATTGTCAGGTGCCTGAAACCTTGAGGAATGACACAAAGCCCTTATCTCCTTCCTGCACTCCTCAAGGGCTTTTATCCTGCCAACAAGTTCCCTGTGTTCAGGTGTCCCCTTTTTCATAGTTTCCGCCTGTCTGTATAACTTTGTCAGCCTATCCCTCCATCTGTTTTTCAACTTAATCAATTCTCTTCTGACTGCAAACCATTTAAACACCCCTCTGTTCAGGAGTATCTCAAAAGTCTCCTCTATAGGTATCCCGTATTTCTCCTGAAAATCTCGGGCAATGAGTATAGGCCTGTTCTGTGCCTTGTTCTCTATGTCTGTTTTTCTCCTCTTTTTATCTTTTTTCTGCTCGTATGCTTGTCTAATTGCAAGTAAAGCATATGATTTATTAATTGCTCTATCTAACCCATTTGGCAAAGTTAATCTTCTTCCCAATGCTCTATACTTCTCAAACACTTCATTCCTAACTTCCTCAGGGTCTTCTTTTTTATCAAGCATTAACGTTTTCAAATAACCTATGAACCATCCCTCTATACACTCGTCTATCTTTCCCTGAATTTCTCGCATGCTATATCCCCTTTCCAATCCAGTTTCCCGCATTTTTTCTACCCATTTCACCATTCCCTCAACAAAGGCAGGAGTAGGTATAGGTTTATATTTCATCAGTCCTCCTTGTCATATATCCAGCCTTCCTCAAGAAGTTCTATCATCTTCTCTAATTTTACCACCCGCACATCTCTTTCAAGCATTGTTACCATCTCCTGCCTCATAAGGGATATAAATTCCTCTATCTTTTCTCGCCTATAACCTAATCCCATCAACAACCCTTCCGTTCTTGCTACTATTCTATTATATATCTCAGCAATCACTTCCTGTTCCTGTTGTTTCTTCGTCTGTATAAAATCTAAAACCATTGCTTGAGGCCAATATTTGGGAAAATTGACAATATTTCCCCAGCAAATTTGAACATCTCCCTTTTTAAGAAAAACTTTACTCATCTTTCCTCCTTCAAGGTTTTCAGCCACTTATAATACTCCCTCAAAAACTTATAAATATCCAGCCCGCTCCTTTCAACTATCTCTGACATTTTTACATCAAGAAGCCTTGCCTCTATTTCCAACTCCGCTTGTTTGATGACTAACTCCCTGTATTCCTTGAAAAGTTTATTGAGTTTGCTCATCTTCTCCTCCTTCCAAAAGTTCAGGGTTGTCATGTATGTTGCCTATGATTTCATAGTCATGTGTCTGAAAAAGTATACCAATACTTATCTCCTATTTCAGGTTTCCACTCCCTCTGTATCTCCTCTGCCTTCTCACACATCTTGATATACCGTTTAGTTACTATCATGATTGCCTCCTTCCTTTTCTCGTTTAATAACCATATAACAGACTTTCCCATTCATGAACAAAATTCGCAAAGTTCTTCTTGCGGATAGGAGGAGGAAACAATCCCGTAATTGCTCTTATTTTTTTATTCATTGCAAAAGCCATCCCTAAATCAAATAGACACCCTCTCAACTTGCCATCCCAAGCAATGTGAACCTCGTCTGCTTCTTCTATTGCTTTTCTATTTTGTAAACAGATTGAAAAACTTGAGGCATTTTGTTTTGTATCACGGAGGGGGTAATGAACTTGATGACCTTGCTCTTCAAGGAACTTCACATAACCTTCAACTCCTTCCTTGAAGCTATCCTTAACTTCCCTCACAGGACAGATGATGAATATCTTCACTGTTCACCTCCCTTTTACAAGATTCATAATATCTTGGGGTTTATTTATAAAACCACTCATAGGTTCTCCCTTCACAGGGTAATATAAACCGTATATCATTGTCTGGGTGTTTACAAAATACCGATCTGTTGTTAACATATCCATCATCTCACCAGCCATTTTTCTACTAATCTTACCCTTAAGAAATAAGATATAATCTCTCGTCTGTGTCATCATGAGATTATCTCTACCTTCCATAAATACTCTAAAAAACATTAGATTTACTGGTATAATACCATATTCTTTTTTCAAATATCCACCTTTAACTAATAGAGACTCACTTGCACACCAGATACCATTATCCCATTCTTTCAAACTATCAACATCATATAAATCAGTTAAACTAACACCATCTACATAAACACTATTATTATGTTCTATGGAAGAAGGTTCTACTAAAAGAAATGGTTCTTCAGGTGGGTGGTTATTGAGTGAGAATTTAACTTCAAAGTGTATCCCATTATAGTATTCTCCTGAACCTGATTTTATAAGTTTATCACTTCTATCAATCAGGTGGAGTTCATAGTGGTCAAAGATATATTGCACAGTTGAGTTCCAAGGTTCAAAGGGTTCCGCCAATACTCCAGTAAAAAAACTTTTAACCTCTTCATAACTCTTAATCTTATAGACTTGTAAAGGTTCTTGCTCTGGATATCCATATAATGTTTTTAATAGCTCATGTTTCTCAAGAAAAATAGCCCATTTCTCTCTCTCTTTCTTGATTGACTCTTCAAATTCATCAAAAGTAAGTAAAATTGGGTTTTCCATACACATCTTTACCTCCCCTTTTCAAGTTTTATTATGAACTTTCCTCTTTCCCCTAGGTTGTCTCCTTTAAAACTTATTTTGCCTCCCTTTATTTCATGCCTTTTCAACCTGTCTTTTATTTCTTTCCATTTACCCTCATCAAGATATTCCAGTTTCACCAGGCCCCAGTCCTCTGCTCGGTAAGTGTATCGGAGTATCCGCAGGTGTGGTATATGTCCCAACTGTGCAAGTAGGTTCTTTGCGTGCCTCAAGGAGACTATCCCGTTGAATATATGTCTCCCCTCTTTCCCTTTGATAACCTGTGCTATTGAGTATTTGAAGAAAATATCATTAGACATGGTTCCTCCTTTTGTGAACTTTTTTCTTTCCCCATCTTCTTTTTTTGTGTGTTTGAGGACAGTTTTTCCAGATGACTTTCACTCCGCAGTTTTCAACCTCTGTTTCTACCTCCTCCACTTCCTTCAAGTTCCTCAAGGCAAACCAGAACAGGGTTTCAAAGATGAAAGGAGAAGGGTATTCCCTTTTCAAGTCCTCCGCAAACTCCTCAAGCCGTTCATCAAGGTTCTTTTTCATCTGATACCTCCAGCCTTTTGTCTTCCCCTGATTTCCTGAAGATATTCCCTTTCGTCACCGCATATATCCGTGAAGGGATTGCCTCTCCGAGAATTTCACGCAATTCATCAAGGGATTTTTCAGAAGTGATGACAGTGCGGAGCCCCCGCATTTCACGGATGTTCAGCACATTGAACCAAAAGTCATTCACAAAATCTGACTTTTGCCTGATGCCCCTGCCAAAATCATCAAGCACTACAAGGTCTGAAGTTTCATTGATGTACTCTACAAGAGGAAAAGCCTCCTTCGGGTCTGACTTGATACGCAACTCAATCAGAGGACAGGAAAAGAAACTGCCATATTGCATGATGAGGGAAGGGTCTGAAATACCCCTGTTTTCTTCTATTATCCGCCTGAATTCAAGTTCCCTGTATGCCTGCAATATCTGAAGGGCAAGGACTGTCTTCCCTGTGCCCGTTTCTCCGTAGATATAAGCATATCCCTCTCCATACCGCTTGAAAATTTCAAGTGCATCTGCAACAGGAAACACCTTTTCACGAGGCAAGTCCACTCTGAACCGCCTGTATTGTTCTGCGATGAAACAATCTACACAGATATTCATATACTCTGTTGAGTTCCACGCCTCAAACTCTTTACCACACCGCTCACAAGTCAACCTCATATTTCCACCCCCTCTTTAAATTTTTTGTTTTTTATTTCCTTTGCTTTTCTCTCACGCCTCCGCTGCAACTTCCATTTCAGCATACGCATGTTGTTCCAGAGGAAGCGTCTATAATCCCTATACCTTCTGCCTGACATCACAAGATAGTCCTCTGCATCTTTTTTCAGATATTCAAATTCTTCCTCTGTGATGCCAAGCCTGTCACAAAAGTCTTTTCGCACCTTTGCTTCCACTATAAGTTTACCTGCCTCCATGTCAAAGATTACCCCTGTGTCTTTTTTGCCATCACGCATGTTCACTTGATACTTGCTCCAATTTTTGATGACAATCGTTCCGTTCTTCCTAACTTTTATCCTGCCCGTTTCCTCAAGAGTTGAAAGAATGTCCCTCAATTCCTGTTTTGAAACTCCCACTATTGAGGACAATTGCTCCTCTGTATAGGGAACACCTTCAATAACCTGCACAAGTCCATCGTGTTTGGATGCAAGACATAATAGGTCTATGAAGACTGCCCGTGCAACAGGGTCTGCAAGCCTGATACTACCATTCAGCCATTTTTCCGCATATAACTTTATCCAAATCATCCGCACCTCCTAAAAGGGAAGTTCCTCTTCAAGAGGAGGAAGTTCAACATCGTTTTCATGTTTTTTCCAGAGAATAATCAACCGCCCGAATATATATGTCTTGTGCCCCTTTGCTTTTCCCTGCTGTCTGATTTCTCCTATCACAACCACCCTGTCTCCTTTCCCTATGCCTTCATTCTGCTTGTTCAACCAAAACCAGACAGGGAGGAAGACTGTATCTTCCTCCCCGTTGTCCCTCTTCCTGTGCCATGCCACTGTGCAGAACATGAGTTTTCCCGACTTGGATATTTCACCCACATGGGCAATGTAACCCTCAAGGGTGATGTTGTTTACCATGCCTGCCTCCGTTCTATGAACCTGTTTTCCTTCAGAAACTTTTCAAAACTTATGCGAGAAACAAGATACCGCCCGCCGATTTTACGCCCAGGTAAACATTTCCGCCTGATCCAATTCCTCACTGTTTCAGGTGTGACCTCAAGCACACGGGCAACTTCCTTCGGTGTCAAAACTATCTTTGTGTCTGAAATTCCAAAGGCTTCTAATTTAATCATGCTTCCTCCTTTTTTGTTGGTTTGACTTCAAAACGAGGCTTCCCCGGTACCTCTGTGACAAAGGCTGTCAGGAGTTCGTTTTTCTTTGCCTCTCTCTTTGCCTTCTGTTTTGAAACAGGGGCAACTTCAAGGATTGCCTGTATCACAGGCTCAAGGGCATCAACCTGCTTCATCTCAAGCCCCAACTTTTCACGGATGTGCTCCTTCAGAAAAGCAACCTCGTCAATCTCTGCTGTTGTTGTAGGATACCAGCCCGCTTCAAGTCCGCCTGCTTCAAGCCTCGTCAGATTGTTCCCTTTCATGTAAGACTGTAGGACTTTGTTTCCCTGCTTGATGACCTGCTTTGCAACCCAAATCTGTGATAGGATTTTTCCTATCACTTTCTCAATACCCTCTTTCTCAACGTCTATCTTCTCTTGATAGAGAGGACATTCAAACACATAGGGACAGTATTGACAGTCACGACCATCATGGGGGATAGGGTTTTTCAAAGCCTCTTCAACATATCGTATCCGCTCTATGATTTTTTCCTCCATTTGAGGCACATCTATGAGTAGATACCTTTCAACCCGCTCAAGCCTCTTGTAGGGTATGAAGTAGATATATGTTTCAACCTCTTCCGCTTCATATTCCTGCATAAGCCAGAAGGCATATACAAGCAACTGAAACTTATCTGTATCATAGATTTCGCCTGTAAGCCTGTTTTTTGCATCTACTATGATGCCTCTCTTTTCCTCTGCATTCCAACAGACCATATCAGGGACAGAGATAAACTTTTTTCCGTTGACCTTGTATTCAACTTTGAATTCCTGAACATACTCCCAGCCGTCTTTTTCTGATAGCCCCAGCAAGGACAGAGGATTGATTTTCTTCTCAACTTCTGCATGTGCATCACGACCATCAAGGGCACTATCGTTAGGCAAAGTTTGAGGTTTCTCCCCGTGCATCTTCTTATACAGTTTCAGGGGGCAATTTATGTTTAAGGTGCTGACAGAAAGGTGTTCTTTCATTGTTCCTCCTCTTGTAATCCCTTCTCATTACTATCTCCCTCTTCTTCTTTCACTCCAAAAATGGCTACATAATCATATCCATATGTTTCCGGTTTTGGGAATGGCACAATCTTTATTTCTCCATCAAACTCTATCTCCTGTTCTATTAGTTCAGTTAATATACCAAAAAACAGAAGTTTAACCTTTTTCACCGCTCACCTCCTTTCTTGCCTTTATTTCCTACCTGCCTCATAAAGGTTTGCAAGATATCCTTGCACCTTTTTAAATTCCTTCATAACCTGTTGAATCCATTTCATTTTTTCTTCGGGAATATCTACCTGGACATCTCCCCAGCATTCTTCGTCTTTTTCATTTAAGGCATAAAAAGGATACTTTTCATCTTCCTCTAAACAGACTTTCATTGTTCCTCCTTTTCTTCTTCAAGGTTTTCTTTTTCCTGTATGAACCTGATGAGTTCTTGTATCAATTCGTCTTCTGTTTTTTCCGAAGCACTTAAATAAACATAACTGTCATATATAGAATGAAACTCTCCTGTTGCATCTTTCAAAAACTTCCTAACCTCTAACTCCTGTGTGAAGGCATTATAACTAAAATCTACTCCGTGTTTTTTACAGACCTCAAAAAGTTCCTCAAGTTTACTCATCTTTTACCTCCTTGATTTCTTGTAGTTTGTATACAGAATGAGGAAAATCTACACAGGTATAGGCAATTTTGCCTATCTCCCGCAATTCCCTCATAGCCCGCAATATTGTTCCATGCATCGCTGACATACCCCGCATCTTCAGAACATCGTTGACATACATGCAAAGGGTATAGCCTGAAAAATACCCTTCACCTTCAAGAAGTTTCAGGAAGTCCAGAATTGCCTGCCTGATGAGTTTCATCTTTGTTCTCTTCTCCTGTGCTGTCTGAAGCATTGTTCTCCTCCTTTGTTTTTAAATGTTTGACCTTGCCGTTCAATTGTTCTTCAAATGCACGCTTTGTCCTGTCCAGCCAGTTCAACATGACATCAACAGGCCTGCCTTCCCGTTGTGCCTTTCGCAAGGTGTTCCTCACTTTTTCATACTGCCACAAGCCTAACAGTTTCGCATACTGATAGACTTCCTCATAGGCATCCGTTTCCTGTACCTGTGCATCGTCATCTTCCTCTGCCGTGATACCCAGGAGGGCACAGAAAGAATATCTCTTTGCATATGTGATAGCACTGCCGTATTGCTGAATAGGGGACATGTAGGAAGATGCATCTACAGGAGCATCAAAAGAGGCCTCCTCAGAATGCCCGTCCTTGTGCAGAAGGACACAGGTAACCTTGACACCTGTCTCTGTCTTCTCTGTCTTGAAGAAGTATGAAAAACCATACTTCTCCAAGGTAGGCTTCACGGTTTTGATGATTGTGTCAAGGGTTGCGTATTTATACCGCACAGAACCATCTTTATTGAGAACAACTTGATCCTTTGTAACTTCAGGGAGTTCCGCCTGCATGAGTGAGAAGTCCTCAAGAAACCGCTTCTTTGCCCACTCCCTCTTATACCGCTCACGCAAGTCAAAAAGCCTTTCAAGAACCTGTATGTCCGCCTTCCTCTCAACCGCAAGTTCTATGAGTTTTTCTATCTCGCCTTTTTGTATGACCTTTCCTTGCTTCAGTTCCATCAGTTCCTTTTGCTTTGCCATGCTTCCTCCTTTGTTAGTGTTAACAAAAAAGCCCGCCTCCCCTTTCAGGGAAAGCGGGCTGTGCTGTGGGTATAAAACCCGTTGCCTTGCCCTTATGCGTCTATGTCAACACCCAGCATTAACGCTGTCCTAATCACCTGTTCAGGTGTTTTCCTGAGAATATCTTCCACCCTTCTCCTGATTTTTCGTATATACTCTACAGTGTCTCCTGAAGGGACAAAAAACCTGACATGGAAAAAAGAATAAGGTTCTTGTCCACTAATATCCTGATACCCCTTTTCAACTATCACAATCCTTTCAATCAGGCGAGGGTCTACTCTCGCCTCTGCAAGATGAGAGGCGAGAGGTCTCCTGTCATCTGAGGAGGCTTCGTGGGCGTAATTGCTGTGATATTCTGTTCCTTCTTCAAATTTATGCCACTTTCCGTCAACTTTTACATAGGCGACGACCTCTGTCCTACAGTCTACCAAGGATCCCGTCAAAATAGAGGTCCCTGGTTTCTCTTTGAGAGCCTCAGGCAGGGAGATTATCTCAACCCGCCTAATCTCCCTGCCATCCTCTTTTTCTTCGTAGAAAATCTCGTCCATCATCTTACCTCCTTTCTTTCATACCAAATCTCTTCTTCAGAGATGCGTAAGGTTCTACGAACAACATACCCATACCTCCCCAGAAATTCTTTAATCCTGGGGAGGTATTTAGTTTCAAATATCCATACATCTTCTTTTATCTCTTTCATTTTCACTTTTTCCCCCTCTTTGATATAGAGGGTCTTTTCGGGCGTCACAATCTCGCAACCCTCGTCTTCAAGAAAGAGGCTCATAACCCCGATTTCCAAACTTGGGCGGGTGTCTTCAAGGACTATCTCACCCACCCGTGAAACATACCTATGCCTGAAAGAAGGGGTGCCGTCATCATTGTATCCCCGAAAACTGTCAGGGAAGCTTGCATAGACTATCCTTCTATCCTTGAGAAACTGCGGGATCCACGCAGGATAGGGGAACAGTTCCCCCGCCTGCAAAATTGAATGCGACGGGACGGGAATGCAAACTGCATTCTTCAGTTCCTTCTCCTCTTCCTCTGTGAGAAAGAGGGCGTGATTGTCGTTCTTGAGAAGGACAGAAGCCAACTTCAAGGGGTATTCTGCTCTTCCTATCACTACTTTATGCCTGCTGACATAAGGGGAATTCCTCCCCCCTATGCCGATTAGCACCTTCCCCTCGTCAGGGGAATAATGTATCTCCAGGTCTGTACTGTCGCACAGAGACTGAAGAATAGACCTCAACTTGAAATAATATACTCTCATCTTACCTCCTTTGTTCCCTCCCGCAAGGGGAGGGGGTTTCAACCTTCAAGTATCCTTCTGATTTTGTGCACACTGACCGTTTCTTTATTTCCTGCGATAGCCTCACGGATAGCCTCAAGTTTCCTGAAAGCCTCCTCTTTTTCTGCCTGAACAAAAGGGCTGTCCTTCTCTGCCTTCTCTTGTTCTGCATACACTTCTTCCCAAGCTTTTTTAATTTCTTCCGCTTTCTCTAGTAGAAAAGCTCTCGCTTCCTCAAAGTATTCCTTTTCTGTTCTCGCTCTGAACTGCTTGTCACAGGCAAGGCAACGATATCTATTATCTCTTCCCGACCACTCTACTTTTCTCACCTCTTCTCCTTCGTAGTATACTTTTCCCCAGACTTGCTTCTCGGGAGCCGCAGTGAAAGAAAAGTGAGGCTCTCCGATGTAGCCTGTGAACAGTTCATCACCCCTCCGCTTAACATCGTTGACCCATTCTTCCTTCACCTGCAAGTCCTTAGTTAGATAAATTTTGTAATACATCTTTCACCTCCTTTGTTTGTTTTTGTTTTCCACTTAAATATAACACATTTTTCCTCTTTGTCAAGTATAATTTTTGTATTTTAACTTTTCCCTTTTTCAATATAAATATAACACATATTTCATTTTTGTCAAGGGGTAAAAGTAATTTTTTTCAATTTTTTATGTGCTTAATTCTCAAAGAGTTATAAAGTCTATCCTTGAGAATTTGAATATCTTTGAAAGTGCAGAATAAAAGTTTTTGAGTTTCAAAGAGTTAAATAAAATCCTTTCGGTTTCTATTTTTCTATTACGCAAGCAACACAAAATCAAAAACATGCAAAATTGAAAAAATCCCCCTAAGAATAGACTTAGATTAGAAGTAGAATAGAATAGATATATATAATATATATAATATATATTCTCTCTTTTCTTTTGCTTCTTTTCTTTTCTCTCTTATGCGAGAGAGCCGATTGTTGAAATACAAAGGGATATGGCAAAAAAGCAAAATCAAGAAGATTTTGTTTTTCCGCTATCCTTCAAAAGAGTGTGAAGTTCAGAATTAGGCCCCCTTGAAAACGGACATTTTCACAAACGGACACTCCTATGAAGATACACCCTATGCGGAGCCTTGCGGATAGATAGGGCTTGTATATGCCTGTATATTCCACGCCTGCGAGTAGGGTGAGGTCTGCAGAGAACCTCCTCGTCTTCAGGACAGGGCTTCCTTGTGTTGCCTGCAGGGTGAATACACGCACAGCAGGATAGAAATATACCCCTTCCTCTGTGAGCACCCTCAAGGCCTTCCTCCCCTGTTTCACCTGCACAATCAGGTTCAGGCTGTCTGGCACAAAACTTGCACTATACTCAACAGGAATAAAACTTGCATAGGGAACGACACGGATAAAGGGAGCCTGATAAAATCTGACGATAGTATCATGCAAGATTTGTTCCACTTGCACATATACGGTATCTTTCCTTATCTCTCCTATGTTAGAAATATTTGACACAGATTGTTGGTTTGGAGGGTGTAAAAATTTATTGACATTGTAACCTATAGTAAAGGCTATTACTGTAATAACTATTGCTTTTAAGTATTGAAGGTTAACAGTTTTGTTAATTATCAATCTTCAGCCTCCTGACTAATTCAAGGATTTCTGTAACGGTGAGGTCTTCAAGGTTTAGGCCTTTCAGTTGCACAGGGTAATCTTCAACAAGGGTAAACTCCATCTTTGCCTGTGATTCTTTGAATAGGACTACAACCTTGATAGTAACAGTGTCTTCTTTTTCAGGGTTCATATTTCCCCCCGTATTCTCACTACTTCAAAGTCCCTCTCTTTTCCATTGATAGTTCTGTGTATCCTTGTGATTGAAACTGTGAAAAAGACTGCCCCATATGAACGCAGAGACATAACACCTGAATAATCATCATAAGGGGGAATTTCTCCTGTCTTCTCAACCCTTTTCGGTTCAACAAAACTGCCCACCTGAAAAGCCCGCCTGTCATCATAATAGATGAAGCCTTCATCTTCTCGGACCCCGGGGACCACTTGTATAAGATGTGAGGCATCTGCTATTTTGAAGTGTTTATGCCCAAATAAAAATACATGCCAAGGATACTGCAAAGCCCTGTTTATATCTATCATCCCTTTTGTTACCACCGCACTTGTTCCTGTGCCATGGTGATAAAGGATATTCACCCGCCTGCATTTTTTCCGTGCAAGTTCAAAGATATAGAACATATATCCCATGTATCCACCTTCAAAACCTACATATTTGCCCTGTTGTTTCAGGAGCATCCTCAAAAGCCCTACAAGATTTATTCCATTATGACGCCAAAGAGCCACCTCGTGATTTCCTAATCCATACAGGTCTATTAAATCGCAGTAAGGTGCAATTATTTCCGCAAATTTTTGCACTGCATAGAGAGGAAGGTCATCCCTGCCCTGAAATTCAGGAGCAAGGATTGAAGGGTTATATCTCTTATCTCCGAAGGGATATACAGCATCAAAAATATCACCAATCAAAAGCACCCTTGCCTCTCTTTTCTTTGCTTCCTCAAGGTATTCCAAAAACTCTTTTTTCATGAACCTTTTGCTACCAAAGTGAATATCTGACATTGCCAAGAATACCTGTTTATCCTTGTTAAGACGGATTACAGGGTGTATCCTCACAGTTTCCCCCTTTGTTAAACGGTTCTGTAAGGCTTATATTTCTTCTCTTTATAAGAGTAGATGAGTATCTTATTGCATAGAGGCTTGTTTATCTCTATGCCTACATCCCCCAGTATTTCATAGGGATTAGATAGGTGAATAAATGTCTGTTCAGGGTAAAGAATCACCTGTCCGTATTCATCAGGCGCCCAAGTTAAGACAATCCAGTCAAAGAGTTCTTTGAGTTGTTTTGTATCAAAGCCCACAGGTGTAAAATCTATAGCACCCACACCAATAGGCCAGACATCATTCATGTAGAAGTGATCACTTGTGCGTGAGGGTTTTGCCACCTTTCTGCCTTCTTTCATTGCCTTCAGCCATCTTTTGAAGAGAAGTTTATATACATATTTGTCTCTGCACCCTGAATTGATATGTATCGGCACGCCAGCCTCCTGTCTGATTGCTTCCCCCTTGAGGGCAAGGTTATATGCAAGATACACTTGCACCTTGCGTAATTTAGGGTGTTTTGCCCAAGTTTCCCTCTTCAAACCCTTGTGCCAAAAGAACTCCCGCACCTTGAAGTGTTCTGTCAACATGTCATCAAGGGAGTATGCAAATTCTGTTCCATCTGCCCCTGACATCATTTCCCCCTTGTTTTCAGGTATTCTATAATATCTTTGAAGTATTCAACACTGTTCCCTGCAACAAACACAAGCAGGCCTAAATAGACATACCTCGCATAGACAGGGAAGTTGTCCTTGAGAAACAACCCGCCTAAAAAAAGAGAAGGTATCAATACAAGAAACCCTATGAGTTTTCTTTTTCCCTTTGTCATAGTTCCCCCTATTTTTTGATTATCTTCATCACCAACAGGGCAATAGATATTGCAGTAGGCACTATCGCAATGATGATTGATGTTATCCTTGCCTGTATCCTTGCCTCTGTTTTCACCTGTTCCTTGAAGGCCACCAAACCCTCAAGTTTTTGTTCTATCCTGTCAAACCTCTCCTCATAGTTTTCAAGGGTCTTCTTTATCCAATCAATGTCTGTGCCAAGCCCATTTATTGTCCTTCTGCCCATTTATCGCACCTTGTAGTATACTTTGTAATATATTATGAACCCGAAAAGATAGCAGAATGGAGGAGAGGATTCTGCTTTTTTATACCACAGCGTTACAATAGGATGATTAAAAGCCCATTGTTTATTCATTCCTATATCTGTTATCGCGATACGATGCTGTCCCTCCGATTGATTTGTAATAAGAGTTTCCTTGTAAACATAATAACGATCACGATATCCATTCGTTACAACATGAACTGTATCTATCCTGAAAACAACTGTATCAGTATCATTGAAAGCAGGACCCAAATGATATACCAAAACAAGGCTATCTACATAAATACTGTCATTTCCGTTAAATAAAAGTTTAAAAAGTGGAGTAACAAACCTTTGATTAGAAGCTGTTAAATAAGGATTATATTCAGTCCTACTACTGTAAATATTTACTCCTTCGCTACAATTCGTTACCCTAGTCCAAGGTAATTGTATCATAGAAAGAGTATCAATCCTTTCCTCTACTATATACCCTTTATCCCAAGTCCCTGTCCAAGAGGAAAGAAGCAGAGGGATTATCAGTATAAAAAAGATGAGTTTCTTCATATCCACCTCCTATCTGTATTTTTTGTAGAAGACAACATAATAATGATGTATGAACTCTGTTGACCCGTTCAGTTTGTGCAACCTGATAACAAAGAAAGAGGGATTTGTAAAAGTCCCTAAATCTATCAAAACCGCCTTCGTTGTTGCTTTTGTGATATACATATATTTTTTTCTATAGTAGTCATGTGTATATCCTGTGATAGGAGTTTCAAGTGTATCAAGTGAAAAAAGGACCGTATCTGTATCACTCGCTGTCGTTGTCCAGTCGAAAGAAACCTGTATGCTATCAATTTCAATACTATCTGCATTAAGAAAAAGTTTAAAGGGCTTCATAACCTGATAGTGCCCTATTGCATTCAGTTTTCGTCCTATTCTGCAATAGTTCCTGAAAGAGGCTGTCCCACCAAAATATACTGCAAACCATTCATCCATCCATGTCAAGGTGTCAACTTCCTGATAAGGGTTTATCTGTATTCCCTGAACATTAGTTATTATTTTATTATTCAGGTCTATGTTTTTCTTTGCACCTGAATAAGGAATGAAGATGTTATCAAAAACCTCATGATTAGCAGGGACTTCAAGGTAACTGTCAATGTCTCCTTCATAGTATATCCTGATAGAAGGTACAGACCCTGTCCCTGAAACATCAGCAATCAGCCTTATTACTATCCTCTCTCCTGCACCTATCACATAGTTTGAATCTGTTATCACGGTCATTCTGAAAACATGCCTTGTCGTTGCCACGGGGTCTGATATACCTGAAATGGCAATTAAGGTCTCGTTTCCAAGTGTGTCCCTGACAAGGAGTTGCCATTTCATCGCAAGGGTTTTATTCCCCCCTGTCTTCTTTGCCGTGACCTCAAGAATATAAAGCCCTTTCAAGAGTCTATCAGAAGTCTCTGATGTATCCGTGATAAATGTTGCAAGAGTATCACCTGTTGATAAAGAAGAAATATCCGTTGATTCTTCAGAAGAAGAAGACACAGTCAGGGAAAGTTTCTTATACCCCGCAACATCAGAACTATCCTCAAGTAAGAAGTATCTGACACCTAAAGATATAACCGCATTGTCTATATACTCCTTTGTAACAACAGAGTTCAGACTTGAGGAGGGACTCCGCAAAGAAAGGCTATCAAATTCCCCATAGCGCCCATAAAAGGTTTCAGAGGTCTGCCAGCATAAAAGGAGAAGGGGGATCACAAAGACCAAAAGGATAAGTTTCTTCAAGGCTCCCTCCTTTTCTGCTTCTTAAAAGCAAATTTCAGAAACCTGTTCAGACTATAACTGAAAGTATAACCCATCACGGTATAAGTGAAGTCTGCAAGGTCAAGTTTACCACCGTGTCTCCAGTCCCAAACCTCTTTTTCCACTGCCACCATAGAAGTCAACCACAGTCCCCATATGAATTTCTGTCCTTCTAATGCCAATCCCTGTTCACGGTTCTGGGTAACCTTATCAAACGCAAAGGGTGAGGTCATACCTATCAGCCAGCCCGCTACATAATGATACTGCCTGTCAGTAGTGTATTCAAAATCAGAAGCAGATAACCGCACTCCTGGACTATCTTCATAGCCTGCAAGTATCAAACTCAAAAGCAAAAGAATAGAAAGGTATCTCATAGGCTTCACCTCATTTCCCAAACAGGTTAGCCCTGAAGTAAAGATATAGGGTATCAGCCGCATTCTGCACGCACACAGCCCTGAAGCGTATATACCCCTGAAACGGTATGCCTGCCAAATTATAAACCCCTGTCGTGTCTCCTGTGTCAGCAGTTATTAGTCTCCATTTCCCGTAAGAGGTATCAGCCTTAACGCTGATTTCTTGATATTCCAACCTCCAGTGTCCCGCATAAGTCTGCCCTATTACATGAAAGGTCAGCCCGTCAAAATCCCCGCATTCAAGCACAGGAGAAAAGAGAAGAGTATCAGCAGTAGTCGGCTTCACAGCAAGACTGTCCTTGTTGCCCCACACTTCAAACCTGTTGCCACGCTTGATGAACTCCATATTCATCGTTGAAACTGTTGCTAAAAGCACAAGAAAAACACCCATGTTCACCTCCTTTCAGGTTAACAATTTATACCCTCTATCAGGGAAACTTTCCTCTGTGTATGATTCAGTCCCTGTGACTGTTCCATCATATCCGTTCCCTGATAGGTCTTCAGCACTTCCCTGTGAAAAATCCCACCAAATAGTCGGTGTTGCCTGTAAAACTTCAGACATCTGTGCATTATAGTTCTGATATATTGAAGCATTATACAGCCTCACTATTTGTATATCTCCGCTGAACCCTCCTGTTGTATTCCCTACAACAAATTCGTCAAAACTCATTATAGAGGTAGAACCGTCATCATCCTGCCCCACTGCAACACCATCAAGAATTATCACCCTCGTTGAAATAGAAACCTTTTTGGCTATTACATGATGCCAAGTGTCTGTTGAACAAGCAGTAGAAGCAGTCAAAGTATTTCCGTTGCTTGTAATATTTAATTTCCCATTTGTGTCAAGCCAAACCCTCATAACTCCACTTCCCGAATAGTTCAACCTGACAATATCCTCTTCTGAAGAAAATTCAGAAGGAGTTTTCATCCAAAAGTCTATTGTTGTATCTGTCCAGTTCTTTGAGATGTCTACACTTATTTTTGTTGAACCATCAAAAGAGAAAGCCCCCTTGCTTTCCGCAGGGATTTCTTCTTCAAGTTCTATTGTCTCAAATTCTATTGTCCCCTTGTAAGGCTGATATATTTTCCCAAACCTCTCAAGATTGAATCCTCGCACAGGTCTAACTTTATATTCCTTATAAAAATTGAAATGAGGTCTCATATATATGTCAGGGCTTTCATTCAGAATATCTATCAGGACTTCTGTTGAAGGTCTGTCAAGGTATTCCCATGTGATTGCAAATCTGCCTCTATAACCAAGCACATGTTCATAGAGTTTTCCTGTTATGCTTTCATTCAATATAATTTTTTTATCAAAGGTTATTTTTATGTCTGCAGGAGGGTCGTCCAATACATACCTCGTTGAATCTATTCTAAACAGGGGTCTTGCATTGCCCCATATCAACCTGTCACTCATACCTTCACCCCCTTTATCCTGATGACATTATTCATGACATTTAACTTCACCCCAACAATAAGATAGTCGTTTGAATCAAAGGAGAATTTTTCGCCAAGCACGGGCATATATTTCCCTGCCTTATCATAGAAAGCATCAAGGTCACAAGTTATTTCAACATAGTCTTTGTCTGACCTGATTAAATCTGTCCAGTCAGAATTTACAAACTCAACCTGTTGTGCAGGTGTCCAGCCTTGTTTTGTTATTACTGTTCTAACCTCTTTAATCCTGTCTGTATCTCCTACTGTTACCGTGCTTGATAGAACATTGAAGGAATAACCTGTCCCATATTTCAGGTCTCCTGAATATTTCCTATAAGTCAGGACATCATCTGTTGAAAAAGTTCCTATTGAAGAACTTGACTCTTTTATCCTTATCAATTTTATTTTTCCATCTATCTGCTGATAGAACCATCCAAATGTCAGGAAGGCATCTATAAACTGTTGCTTCCTGTCTTTATACCACAGGGGTTGATACCGCCACACACGAGGCCAAATGTAGCCTTTTCTAATACTATACTGCAAGTATTCATTTATCCCAGGTTCTACTTTTTTTCTCCATATAAAAGCAATATCATTTATCCTGTCCCAAGAGGTTCCAGCCTCTGTTTGCTGAAAGGCTGAATCTATTGAGAGTGGGTCGTCTACATCTCTGTTATATCTGTTGTAGATTCCAGACCGTTGTAAAAACCCTGTCCAGATTTGAGGGATTCTGTAATAATAATAATCCCCAGAAGTCCCCTTTTTCCAGTATATTGAATGATACCATTTCCCGTGACAATATGAGGTAGCATCCCAGTCATCTTCATCAACAACCTTCCCTCCTTTAGTCTTGCTTGTGTTCGCAGGAGAACTGCCTGAAAAATCTATTGCAACATTTGCAAAATTCAGATACCAAGAGGAAGAACCAGCATCATAGCCCCAGGTCCCCACCTGGGCATTCATATCATCAGGCACAATATAGTTCCTGAAACTTGTATAACCAAAATCATAAACATATTTCCAGTTGCTACTACCCGCCACAAGGTTGTCTATATCCATGACATAGAGGTATTGAGAATATTGCCAGAAAATCAGATTATGTATTCCTGTTTCATCATAGTAAAAATGAAAATCTATAAACCCGTAGCCTATATAATTTCCTTCCCACCTGCTTTCCCTTGTATCTGCATCTGAAGTTCTCACTACTCCTGTTGTCACTGACATAAACTCTATAGCAGTTAAAGTTCTATCATAAGAGAGGGTTGCACCTGTGCCAGAAAGGTCTATTTTTATTACCCGCAAATAGTATTCATTTAAATCACTGTCAGCATCAAAACTTGAACAATACCAAAAAGGTATATAAACAGCATTCGCATAATAGTCAGCATAAATCTGATAAGCAATAGCATCCGTGCCATCTACAAAGGTTGACCTGAAATCTTGTGTTGTGATTGTTTTCGTATAAAGGTCAGTGCCTGAAGTATCCTTGACCTTGATAACAAGAGTCCCCGCTTTTGAATATAAAATAACCAACTTGCCATTTACATATTTCGCATCCCAAATTTGTTCTATTTCATCTGTGCCAAGATAAGTGCTTCCATCTATGTCGTCTTCTTCTATGAGGTCTTCTATCTCATATGTGTAGCCCTCTGCAGAAATAATCTGTTTCAAAATTGTTTTGATGTTCATGAACTGATAACCCTTGACCTTATAAGTAGTATCTCCTACTTTCAAAACTCCCATTTTCCCTTGATATTCATACCGAGGTTCTTCATCCTGTACAATTATTATTCCATCTATTGTCCAATAGAATTTTTTATCATCCAAAGTTTTCCAAAGTTGAGTTCTCGGTATGTCCATGTCATGCGGATTAGAATTTAAATCCAAGCCACCCGTAAATTTTTTCACATATAACGCAACATCAAACTTCCCTCCTGCAAAGGCTTCACATTCATTGACCCCTGAAGGAAGTTTTATCTGTTTGCCATCTAAGGAAAGAATGAAATCATCTATCAGAGTGATAGTTACCCTCTCCTGCCCTGATTCTTCTATGCAATCCCCTGTCGCAGAGTAATAAGTATAGTGTGACCCTATCTTTAATTTATATCTTCCTTCCCTTGCTGAACAGGAACTGTCCAGAACAACCCTTATGACAGGCCCCGTGCCATATGTCCTTGTATCTATCTCATACCTGAATTCAGAAATAGATATAACATAATCGGTTATGTCTTCCCAAGAGCCTGAATCATAAAAATAGAGAGTCCACTTCAGGTCTGCCATAAGGAAACCCCCTCTGTCATTGTTGCTGCTGCAATTGTCTCTGAAGCATATCTTTCTCCCGCAGCAACTGTCGTCCCTCCTCCTATAGGAAAGTCCCCAAGTGCACCTCCAAAAGCAGCAGAGGTAGCATTTCCTGTGATAGCTCCTATTGCAGCACCAACCAGTCTTGTTATTGCTGTCTTTATTGCTGCCCTGATAACCGTCACAACTAAGTCATGTAAAAACTCTGACCAAGTTTGCTTGAAACTTTGCATGTAACCTTTTGTCGTATCAAAAGCACTTTTAATATTAGAAGAAAAGCAATCTGCAAGCCTATCAGAAAGATAATTCGTTACGCCTTCTAAGTCCGCCCCCCATTCCTCTATAGTTTTTCTCTGCTTCTGCATAGTATCTGTTGTTTCTTTGCCTGCCTGCTGTGTTAACATTCCCATACGCTCAATCTGCTGCTGATATTGCTTTATTATTCCTTTCAGGTCTTGAATCTGCTTGTCATACATCATCAAAACTTCTTGATATGCCTTAATTCTATTTTCAAGCTCTTCTATTTTTTTTGCCTCTTCATCTATTGCCTGTGTATGCTCTTTTGTTGCTTTTGCTGCTCCTTTTTCTCCCTTTCTTATTGCTTCAAGTTCTGCTTGTCGTTGTTTGTTTAACTCGCTCAGTCTGTTCTGTAGTTCAATCCTTCGCTGTATTGCTTTTTTGATGAACTCATGATATTCCTTCGCTGTGATTTCTCCCCTCTCATACATAGCCCCCATTAGCTGCACTTCTTTTTTCAGGTTTTTCAATTTTTCCCTCGTTGCGTCTATTTGTCCAAGGGTTGTATCCTGAAAATTCTTCATCCTAACTATCAAGCCAGCCATTTCTCTCATCTTCTCAAGCATAGGCTTGAAAGCCTCCAGAACAACAGCACCCATGATTTCTTTAATGTCAACCCAGTAGTTTTTTAGTTGCTCCATCTGTCCCAAAGTAGTATTTGCAAGGGTTTCAGAAAGTCCCTTGAAGTTATCATCTATAGATTTAAGTATCCCCGTGAACTTATCCGCCTTGACTGCTTCTTCATCTATTACAACGCCCCATCTTGTCAGGAAGCCTACAGTCCCATTTATTGCCTTCCCCACCATGTTTGCTACATCTGCCAAGTCCATGTGCCTGCCTGTCATCATTTCCATTGCTGCCGCCATATCCATTACACGAGGTATAGCCTGTCTTATCTGCTCCGTTGTCAATTGAAATGTCCCCAGCATTGCCATTGCACGCTCTATTTCCTCATTGCCGTATGTCGTTGTCTCTTGAAGTTCTGCTGCATATTGTTTGAGCATTTCAATCTGGTTTTTTGTTGCAAGTTTCAAGTTTATCAAAGTTGCTTCAAGTGCCATGTCTGCTTTTTCCTGTTCAAGGGCAGCATTTGCAACCGCTATCAAGGCTTCTTTGAATTTGTATATCACACCTACTGTGAAAGCCCCTGCAATTAGTCCCTTGAGAGTTTTAAAGGAATTCCCAAGTTGCTTTGTCTGTTTCTCTGCCCCCTTCATTGTCTTGCTGAATTCCTTCTCAAGGGTTCCCAGTTTCGCCTTGATGTCTCTGATGTCTCCTTCTATCTTCAGCAGGACATTTTCAGCCATTTTGCATTCTCCTCAATACCTCTATTTTAGCATTGACAAAGTTCTCAAAAGTTACAATGTCTGTCTCAAGGGCTTCCTTGAAGTTCCTCAAGTCCCCTCCTGTGAGGTTGATGATTGCTTGATATACTTTATCAGTATCTGCATATTGCCAGATATGAACTCCAAGGGCTTCCAGGTGTAAAAAAAATCTGACACCAGCCTTTTAGCCTCTTCAACAGGGAGGGCTTCAACCTGTTGTCTCTCTGCTCCTGTTGCAATAACAAGCAGGTCTATGAGTTTATCAGAAAGTATTGCCTCTGCAGGGTTCTCTTTGATTATCTGTGCAACTTGAAGTATCTCCTTGAGAGTAGGGTTTTTCTTTATCTCCATTATCCCTCCTTATGATTCAGAAGCTTCAAGGCTGATAGTTATTCCATTGATTGCAAAACCAAGTTTGTATCTAAGAAGTCCATCTGCATCTTGCATTTCTCTATCGTTCACGAAGGCTGTGATAGTTATTGTCGGGTTTTCACTTGTTCCTTTCTTGAAGGATATTGTCACACTTGACTCACTTGTCACAAGCCCCTCAAGAGTAGATGCATTGCTTGTCTCCACCAGCACATCAACATTGCCTGAAGGCTCCGCATCTGCAAACTCTACCATATACACGCCATTGTCTGCACTGATAGAAGGAATAACAACAAGTTTATTATTGTCTGCAAACTCAAGGAGTTCCGTATGATAGTCTGTCCCCCCGACGGTCATTGTTGCTCCTTTTGCAACAAAAATATCGCCGTTCTTTACATCATAGTTTACACTTGATGCCATTGTTGCTGTGTCAACCCCGTTGTAAAGCCCCGTGAATTCAAAGTGCACCATAGGGACTTCCCCTGCCTTGATTGTGAACTTTGCTGAACCCCTCGCACCTGTGATTTTTTCACGCAAACCATCGTGCAGGTAGTAGAAGGTCATTGAGGACTGACTTTCAGGTTTCATGAAAGCAACGAACTCATTATCACTCGTAGCATCCTTGTCGTATCCGCAAGCCTGAAGTAGTTTTGATATATCTCCCTGCATCTGTATCGTATCAAAATATCCTACACGCAGAGGAACATCAAAACTGAGAGTTGCAAACATATTCCCTGTGAGTGCCTTATAGAATTCAGCAGAGCTTCCTACCTTCACATTGATAGGGTTGAATTCCTTCTTGAAAGAAAGGTTCTGTGCAAGAATAACATCACCATCGGTCGGGCTCGCATCTGAACCATAGGTAGTTTCAAGTTTTCCAAGTAGATAATACCTTGCAAGCCTTATTGCCATTTCACACCTCCTATCTGTTAGTGTTTACACGCCACCACTTGAAAGTTATTGACACCTGTGCTATCACAAGCCCTGTTGTTCCTTCTATGCCCCCCTCAAAGGTGTCAATGTCATATTGCTCTATATATAGAGGATTCCCGCTTGCAGTGCTAAAAGCCTGCTTGTCTACCTCTTGCATAAATTTAATTAGTCCTACTTCTATTCCTTTCTCTTTTTTTTCTGCCATTATAACAATCACTTCTACAAAATGATTCTCCTGTCCCCCTGTAAAAGTTATCCTTTCATGCCCAGCATAAACATAAGCAATAGGCAAACCTACCTTTGCACGGGCTGTGCCAAAATCTTCCGTTAAATCCTCTATTACATTGATTGAAACATTCTCCAGTGCTGTTTTACAAAGGTTTACAAGGCTTCCTCTTTCTATCATCTCAAAGCCTCCACTATTCTTTTTTGAAAATCAAGAAGTATCCTGTCTTTCAAGTCTTCCCATGCTGGTTTCACAAAAGGTCTATACTTAGGTGTCCCATTGCTGAAAACCTGACCTTTCCTTTCCTCTGCTTCCCAGTATATTCCATACCTTGCTATACTCCGCAAAAATAAATACCCTTTTGCACTGTTCTCTTTCAAGGTTGTCACTGTCATTAGATTGCGTCTTAAATTACCTGTCCGCACTCCCAAATGTTGAGGTCGGGGCCCCGTGAGATATTGTTTCTGTGCCTGTCCACGCACCTTCAAAAGTGCCCTGTTGATAGTTTGAAAAACAACTTTTTCAATCTCTGTCAAAGCCTTGTTAACCCATGCTTTATGCCCAACTGCACGAACTTTCACCTTCACGGTTCCTCCCTCAACATGACAGGATTGTAGTATTTATTACAAACATCAATGAATTGAGGAAGCCAAGGAATATCTGAATAAGATGTTGTCTCTCCCTGTTTCCCCAAAGATTTCAACCCAAGCCTTTCCTTTTTCTGCAACAGGTCTATCACCTGAAGGATACAGGCATTCTTTATGTCAGAGGGGATTGTTGTATGCCCCGCTGTATATTCTACCGTGACAAGCCCAGTCTGTGCATCTGCAAAAGTCACTATGCCAGCACGCTTATCAACAACATAGTTTGAACTTGAAAGGGTTGTTGAACCTATTGTTATAGAGGTTACCTCTGTCACAGGAGTTTTCCCCAGCACTATCGTATCTGTGTTATTTATGTAGAATTTTTCTGTGATGTCTTCACTTTCAGGGTTGTAATTCGTGAATGTCTTGAAAGCCTGCTCCACATAGGGTATGAGAAGTCCTATTACTGTGTCATGCTCTGTTGAGGTTGTTTCCATCACCGCTTTGACTTCTTCTGTAGTTATCCAAGCCATTTTGCCCCCTGTGTTGAATTACAGGGGACAGGGCAAAAACCCTGCCCCCTGGAAGTGTCTATGCGTCTATTTCTGCTTGCCCTTCTTGTCTTCCTCTGCATTCTCTTCCTTCTTCTTCTGCACAGGCTTGCAATACTGCTTCAGCACCTCGTATTCCTCTTTCTTCAACACATATGTTTTCCCAATTGCAAACCAGCGTCCATCCCAGACAACATTGTTCATGAACTCAACTTCTATCTTCGCAGCCATCACACCCTCCTATTAAGAGGCAGCAGTCTTCAGCACTGTGAAGAGAGTCGGATTTGCAACATAGAGGGCAGTATCCTGTGTGACTCTGAGATAGGTGACATTTGCTGTGAAGCCTGCCTCTTCAGAGGTCTTGACCTCATAGTCCTCAGCACCATACAGAAGCCCATCTCTGACATTTCCGAACACGATGAAGGCCTTGTCTGCCTGTGAAGAATCAGAGTTTGCAGGTAGTGCAGCAGTGATGTGAACAGGATAACCAAGCAATGTCCTCGTGTTGTAGTTGAAGATAGGCCTGCCATTGCTGTCAACAAGTTTCATGATGACACCCAACACGCTGTTTGACATGAACCAAGCGGAACCATTGACATGCCTGCTGTTGATGCTGTGAATGACATCAACAAGGTCACCATAACTAACCTTCTCAAAGGTTGTGTCTCCAGAACCCATCACCACAGCATTGACACCAGATGCGTTGAGTATCCCTGTGAACTTATAGGAACCACTCCCTGTTCCGTTGAAGCCCTCGTCATCTATCTTTGCAGCAATCTTCTCAACAACTCTGCCCGTGAAGTAGTTTACAAGGTCTATGTTGCTATACTTGAGTGCCTGATTTGAGAGCTTCAGCAAGCAGATGAGTGTTTCCCTTGTCACAGAGAGTTTGCTGATTGCTCCGCCTGACTCTGTAGGTGCTGAACCTTCTGTCTGCCAGTACACAGTGACATCTGTTCCCAGTTTCCCTACATTCAGTATCTGCGCAATAGGTATTCTCTGCATGCCCGCAGCAAAAAGGGCTCCGTATTCAGGAAGAGTATCATACACCTTTGCAATCCACTCCTCTGGAATGACACCTGTCACACCTGAAGTTGTGATTGCAGCCTTTGTCCTGAGTTCCTTATACTCCCCTGCAAGGAGTTTCTTCAGGTTCTCTCCAAGTTCCTCTTTCCAGTCTGCCCCTGTGTTGACATTGATTGTCATTATCTTGTTCTTGAGTTCCTCAATAGCAGGCTCAAGGTGTTCCTTCACCGCCTGCTCGGCAATTTCCTTGACAAGATTTTTATCAAGTTCAGCCATGTTACACCTCCTTAATCTTATTTGTTACAGTTTGCACAACTTCTCTGACAACCTCTTTGACAACCTTCTCGTCAACCTCTGTTCTGTCCTCATCAGTATCTCCAGAGGGTTCGTTGCCCTCCTGATACCTCTTCATGACAGAATTCAGGGTTGCCTCTATTTCAGAAAGTTTCATTGAGAGCATGTCTATTGCCTCATATAGTTCAGGTAGCCCCTCCTGAACAATCTCCTCTATACTCCTTAACCTGAATTCAGGGGGTTCCTTGTCAAAGTCCTTATAATCTTTTGAAAGGGCATTGTATATCTTTTTCTTATCTGCATCAGGAACATTTATGCCCCCCCTTGCTCCAAGCAGTGCTGCCATTGCTGCCCTGACTGCATTCCAGACCTTGTGAGGCTCTCCGTTGATAATATCCGCAATGGGCAACTTGTAAGAAGTGATATTCGTGGGTTTCTCTGTATTATACCACCTGAAGCATTTCTGGAGTTTTGCAGGGTCAAGACTACCATCCCGCTTGAGTGCCCAGTCCTGTATTCTCTTCAGGGCTTTCGCCTTGTCCCACCTGTAATTGATGTCCGCAAGAGGCAATTTTGAATAAGGGATTGCTCCTTTCTCCTCTTCCTCTGTGACAGGCTCTTCAGGGTTTAACTCCTCTCCTTTTTCTACCTTCTCTTTCATGCTCTTGAAATAGGCAGACTGTAGATTGAAGTCCCTCTCAACAAGTGCATTCGGGTTCGCAGGCAGGGTTACAAAGGATATTTCAAGCAGTTCCCATTTCGTATAGACCCGCCCAACTTCTGCAGGGTCAAAACCAAGAGACTTGATTTCTTCAGGTGTGTCAACAAACTCAAGAGGATAGAAAGTATGTGAAAGTGCATTTATCACGCCCTCCTCTACAAGTGTCTTGACATCCTGTGCATAGGGTGTAGAGGCAAACTTCACCTTTGCCCTCACTCCCTTTTCAGTAGGCTTGACCCAGAGTGCTTTACCCACAGCATTTCCAACCTTGTATGTATGGTCTGTCAACACAATAGGGTTCTTCTCAAAGTTATCAAGAATAACCCCCTTAGGCAAAAGCACTTCTTTATCCCTGTCTTTATCAACCGTTGAAAAGGTGACTACTACTCCATCTTCTGCCTTCTCGGAGACTTCAAAAACAGCAGACTTGCGAATCTTTTCAGACATATTCACCTCCTATCATTCAGCAGGTATCTCTATACACCT
>Ga0209834_10000263_pt1 | contig 32327 bp, 24 predicted proteins | sample Mar14236cmmetaG_FD_184134 | JGI IMG/M metagenome (GOLD analysis project Ga0209834, IMG submission 184134) | Marine hydrothermal vent microbial communities from Guaymas Basin, Gulf of California to study Microbial Dark Matter (Phase II) - Marker... ... | reverse complement strand
TGAGGAGGTATGTAATGGCAGGGTAGTTGCCACCCTTGAAGGGGGATATAATATGCAGGGATTGAGGGAATGTGGAAAGGCAGTGCTCGAAGAAATGATGAACCTGAGGCAAACTGATCCCACTGAGGTCGTCCAAAAAGGAAACCAGAGCCGCCTCCTGGACGTTGTCGCTCAGGTGGTGAAGGTCCAGGGCGAGTATTGGAAAAATCTGGTCTCCTGAGAACCGGGGCACGGGAAGGACGGTCAGTGATAAGCAATTAAAGGCAGTTCTTACGCAATTGCTAGTTTGGGTATAAAGATGGGAAACAGGGGAAGGTTTGGCAAGTACGGAGAGGTCAAAAGGCTGAAGCGCCTGAGAGAAGCTAAGGCCCTCAATTTGAGGGACACCTTTCCCAGGTTTGCAGGAGGCTCCTGGCCCGCAGGCAATGTTCCTGCACCCAGGAAGTTACTTGCCCACTGTCTTGTGATCAGATCGGCAACAAAGGCTGATGCAGAATTTCTGGCCCAATTATCGGATAGGGTTTTCAAGCAATACGGGGCTTACCACAGGATCATTCCGGAATGGCTTGAGACTGACATGGTATGGACCCTGGTCGCCCTTTACAAAGCGGTTCGTGTCGGATTTGCGATGCTGGGCCCTGCCCGTCTCTCTGACAAGGGATCATATACGGCCGAGTTGTTGGCCATTGCAGTGGACCCACCATGGCAAGGCCGCGGCGCAGGAACCGTGCTTTTAAGAAAGATCCTTGAACTTGCGGGAAAAATAGGCCTTGGAGAAGTCTGGCTCCATACAGCAAAGCAAAACGCACGAGCGCGCAGGGTATTCGAAAAGTTCGGTTTTGTGATAATAGAGGAAAAGCCGGATTTTTATACCGGCGGCCAGGATGCAGTGGCCATGGTTAAACGTTTTAAGGGCTCCTGGATTGGACAAGCGGGGGAAAGGCCATAAGCCTCACCCCTATGCAGAGACCACCTCCTGGTTCAATTTTTTACTGAGATTCGATATGTCAGAGGATAATTTCGGCTTTGTCAGCACCACGATCATATCGAATTCTTGCTGTTTCTCTCCATCGGTCCCTGTGTAAGTGAGGAGAAGTCCTAGGCCGTCTGTCTCTTGCTTTACGCTAAGGGGCTTCCCGTTTACTAGCTCCAGGCCTTTTACCTTTTTGGCCTCAGGAAGGTAGTCCTTTTCAAAGGTATCGGAAAAGGGTGACACGAGCGTCACCTCCAGCTCCTCTGTCTTATGCAATGCCAGGATGGATTCGTTTACGCCCAGTATCAGGGAGGGCAAAAGGTGATTTTCATCTTCTTCTGGATGCCCCTGAATTATTGCTAGCCTTGAGGGGATCTGGCCGTTGAGCGGCGACATAACCAAGCCGTCAGTTGGACCCGTTGGGGAGAGCATCCTTTCAAACTGCAGGTCAGTAATAACATGCGGATAGATTCCATAACCTAGGGCTTTGTCAAGCCTTTCGAAAGTATTGTCCTGAGCCGGTGTGATTATGACCTCGTCAAATTCAAGATCAAGGGTCTCATCGGGCATACTAAAATCAATTGCCTCGGGCTTACACTCCGCCCAGCAAAGGGCACACCCCAGGCATCTTCTGCAACCAAGACACCTCTTGGCCTCGTTTACGGCCATTTCTTCAGGGAAACCAGTCTCTACCTCAACAAAGTTGCCCTTGCGTTCCTCGACCGATATCTCGGGCATTACTGCCCGCTGTGAAGGCACATCATCAAATGGTATGATATAGCGTCCGTGTTTCTCGTAAATCATTTACTTGCTCCTCAGATATTCATGAATACCAAGTGCTGCGCGCTTTCCCCCTGCGATTGCCCTTATGGCGATATTCGGGCCCGATACCACGTCGCCTCCTGCAAACACACCGGGTATATTTGTGGCCCCCGTCTCCTCATCAATATCAAAAGTATTCCAACGGGTTAACTTGAAATCGTGCTCTTCTGGCAAGAAGGACAAATCTGTTCCCTGGCTGATGGCAGGAACAATGGTTTCAGCCTCGATGACATATTCAGAGCCTTCAATGGGTACTGGCCTCCTTCGACCAGATGCGTCGGGCTCTCCAAGTTCCATCTTTATACACTTCATACCCACCACCTTGCCGTTTTCTCCAAGAATTTCCACTGGAGCAGCAAGATATTGGAGCTTCACTCCCTCGTGCTCCGCAGCATCCACCTCCCACGGGTTGGCGGGCATTTCCTTTCGTGTTCTTCTGTATAATATGTAAACCTCGTCGTAGCCCATTCGCCAACCGACCCTGGCGGAATCAATAGCCGCATTTCCCCCGCCAATTACTATGAGCTTACCTTTGCCCTCCTTGCGGATTCCAAGGGCCTGTTCCCTCAGGAACGTAACGCAGTCGATGATGCCTTCGTACTCGTCCTCGCCTGGCACTCTCAACTTGAGTCCACGATGGCAACCGGCCCCGATAAAGATGGCATCATACTGGTTTCTAAGTTCCTCGAAAGAGATATCCTTGCCAATGCGCACATTGTACTGGATTTCTACGCCCATCTTTGCAATCAAATCCACTTCTCTTTGCAGAATTTTCTTGGGGAGGCGATATTCAGGAATCCCAACCCATAGATAGCCACCAGGCACAGGTAAGGCCTCAAAGACCTTTATGTTCTCGTATCCCATTTTGGCCAGATCATGGGCACAGGTCAGTCCGCTGGGACCAGCACCAATAATGGCGATCTTTTCCGGATACTTCTTTTCCGCTGTTTCGTAAGTGGGCTCAATGCCCGCTTCAATCTCTACATCTGCCACGAATCTTTTGAGGAAACAGATGCTTATGGGTTCATCCAGGTACTGCCTGTTACAAGCGGTCTCGCAAGGGTGTGGACATACCCTGCCGATACTTGCGGGAAAAGGCAAGCGTTCACGGATACGAGCCAAGGATTCAGCATACTTGCCATCTGCGATCAGGCCCACATAGCCACGTATATCCAAATTCACGGGACAGGTTCTTTGGCATACGGGCATGTCCTCTTTGAAGATATTGTATTCGGCGTTGATAGGATTGAAATAGTCCACGGCAGTGCGGAAGCCCAGTCCCTCGTTAAAATCATCGAACATGTTTACTGGGCACACCCGAATGCACGCCTTACAGTCATTACACTTGGTATTGTCAACCCTCAGGCTGTGCTTGATTACCCTGGCCTTGATTTTCCCGTTTTCTTTAGTAACTCTCTTGACTTCACTGTATGGAAATATGGTTATGTTCTTGTGATCCCTAACCTTTTCGAGGTCAGGGCTATCAAAGGCCTGCTCAGCGTTGATAAGCCTGTTCCTGGGTATTCTTTCGGCACCTAGGGAGGGGAATTTTTCTACCAGCGTAACCTGCTCCCCAGCCTCTGCCCTCTCAAGGGCGAGCCTTACCCCAGCAGGCCCAGCTCCTACCACTAGAGTTTTTTTGTTTTCCACCAGATCACACCTCTTGTGACGCAAGTTGATAAATTGGGTTACGTTCTATTATCTGGCCCATTTCCACAAAGCCCTTTCTTTTAAGGGCCCTTATATACCTAAATACCCTTTCGGAGGGTATTTCCAATTCTTGGGAGAGTTGCTCTACGGATTTCGCACCCTTGTTGAGGCTATGGAGGATCGCCTGGGTCTCGGTTTCTTCCACTATAATCATATCAATAGCCCGGCGAAACTCGTGCTCGGTAAAGATCTCGCCATACATGTTTCCCGATTCCATAAAAGGCGTCCTCTTGCCAATTACCCATCTCATTTTCTCTCCGCCCAGTACGGCCTCAGCTATCTGGAGTTTTTCAAATATCTCTGGTTTTCCGAGCTGATCGCCACCCTCGCCGATAGGCCCGATTTCTCGGATCTGTTGGTCAAATTCGTTAACCAGTTCAGCGAATCTTGCTCCTTCACCCGAAGAACACTGTTGGAAAGAAAGCCGCTTGCCATTTACTCCGATATGCTCCAGAAGCCTTCGGGTCATGTCCATTTTGGCCTTGGCCTGCACGTTTCCGCTTATGTAATGGCAGTCGCCGAAATAGCACCCTACAATGAGGAAGCCGTCGAGGCCCCTTTTCAACGCCCTTGCAACCCACACCGGATCTATCCGGCCCGTGCACATTATGCGGACAATCTTTACCTCAGGTGTATATTGCAGTCTGGAAACTCCAGCCAGGTCAGCGGCAGAGTATCCTCACCATGTACAACAAAAGGTCAGTATTTTTGGTACAAACTCGCTCAATGGAAGACCTCCTCACTTCATCCGCCCAGAAAGGCTTCAATCTGGGCTGTTACTTGATCATCCGTGTAAGAATTGATGGTCAGTGCATGCTGATAACATGTAGCAGCGCATACCCCACATCCCTTGCAGGCAACATCAATAACATGGACCTTTCTCCCCTTTTCAGTTTCTCTGATTTCCAGTGCGCCATAGGGGCAAAGGGCCGCGCAGAGGCCACAGCCCCGACATGCGTCCTCGTTGGCCAATACGGAGATAATCGGCTCCACCACAACAGACCCCTTGCTCAAGGGTATGGAGGCCCTGGATGCAGCGCCGAGGGCCTGGGCAACCACCTCCCGCACATTGGCAGGGTACCTGGCACTTCCGCAAAGGAATATTCCATCTGTGGCAAAATCCAAAGGTCTGAGCTTTACGTGTGCCTCAAGGTAAAACCCGTTTTCATCAATGGACACTCTGAGAAGCTGCGACAAATCGTGAGTATCTTCTCGGGCCACCAGGGGCGTTGCCAGTACCACCAGGTCCGCAGGAAGTTCAAGCTCTTCACCCAGCAGCGGGTGATAGACCTGCACCTTCTCTTCTTCCACCTTTGGTGGGTTCTCTGGTGAGTAATTGATATACCGGACCCCGCGGGCCTTCGAGGTCCGGAGCATTTCCTCGTTTTCCACGCCGTACATCTGCATGTCTCGGTACAGTATGCTTACTCGGGCCTCCGGGTTCTGATCCCTAATAAGGATGGCATTTTTCACCGCTACCTGGCAACATATGCGGGAGCAATAAGGCCTGTCCTCATTTCTTGACCCCACACACTGGATCATAACGACGTTCTTGATAGAAGGATCAAGGCCCTTCTTCATCATTTCTTCGAGCTCAAGCTGGGTGATTACGTGCTTGCCATCGTAGCCATACAGTCCTTTTGGGGTAAATACGCTTGCTCCGGTTGCAACCAGAATCACACCTATGTCAATATTTTTGGTTCCAGTGCCCGTTTTCACGTCCACCTTGTACTTGCCTATGAATCCCTTGACAGCGGCCAGCTCAGAGTTGGTAAATACCGTTATTTTGGGATGCTCATCAATGGCCTTTATTTTTTGGGACACCAGTTCGTCGGCATTTATCATAGAAGGGCCAAGCTTGTTGATATTGTTCATCATGCCACCAAGCCTGTCCTGCTTTTCCACAATGACAACCTCGTAGCCACGGTCAGCAAGTGCCAGCGCCGCAGTCATGCCAGCGATGCCACCTCCTAGCACAAGAGCCCTGGTGGTTACCTCTGACATTATGGGTTCCTGGGGTTGCAGTAAGGCCGCCTTTGCGACCCCCATACGGATAAGGTCCTTGGCCTTTTCTGTGGCATCCTCCTTTTCCTGCATATGGACCCAGGAACACTGGTCGCGGATGTTTACCATCTCGAACAGATAAGGATTCAGGCCGACCTCGGCACACGAATTCCTGAATAGCGGTTCATGGGTCCTTGGTGTGCACGATGCCACCACAACGCGGTTCAGATTCTGTTCAACTATGCCTTTCTTAATCTCGTTTATTCCGCCCTCTGAACAGGTATATAGATTGCGCTGTACAAAAACGACATGAGGCAGGGCCTTTGTGAATTCCTCCAGTGCCTCCATGTCTAGATACCCAGCGATATTTGAGCCACAATGGCAAATAAATACACCTATTCTGAGTTCTTCATCCTTTTTCTCAGGCAACGGCGCTCTCCTTATTTAAAGATTGTAAAGATATAACTTCTGCTGCCCGTTCTGCGGCGCTCGAGGCCTGGGCAACAGACTCAGGCACATCCATGGGCGATTCGGCACACCCGCATACATATATCCCCGGCACTGTGGTGTCCACAGGAGACACGGGGTTGGTCTTGACAAATCCATAATCATCCAGTTCTATACCCAGGACCTTGGCAAGGTCTGGCAGGCCCTTTGTTGGTGCACAGGCAGTGGCCAGTATTACCATGTCAAATTCTTGGCTTTTTACCTTGCGCTCCCTCGTATCTTCATAAATCACGATGGGATTATGGTTTGCGCCCTCCATTATTTCAGCAACCCTGCCTCGCACATACGTAATACCAGACTGATTTCCACCCCGGATTTTATACTCCTCAAAGCCCTTGCCAACTGCCCTAATATCCATTCCAAAAATGGCCGAGGTGGTCTCAGGCTCATGCTCGTGCGCGATGATGGCCTCTTTAATGGAATGCATGCAGCAGTAACCCGAACAAAATGGATAAAAACGAAAATCCCGGGAGCCTACACATTGGATGAAAGCAAGCCTTTTGGCTGAGGAAAACCCCTCAGCCTGTTTCTTCAATTCTTGCAAGGGCCCACTTATTCCCAAATATTCCTCATATCTTGAGGCCCACTTCTTTCTTTCCTCATCATCCGAGAACTGGCCATTTTGAAACTTCTTGTAAAAATCCTCGCTAGCCTCTCCAAACTTTTCTTCATATCTCTTGAGAGCCTTGGTTGTCTTGTTGAGAGTCTTTTCTAGTTGTTCGATCTTTGCCCTTGCGGCAATGTCTGAGGGCCTATAGACATGTCCATCGGTAGGGCCACTTGCGCTAAGCAACCTTTCGAATTCAATGGCCGTAACCACGTTTGCAATTTCCCTGTACCTGTATTCAGGGATGCGGGAAGGATCAAATACGTCATAGCCTGCTGCTACAATAATGGCTGCCACGTCAAGCTCAACAATTTGGTCCTTTTGGTCAAAATTGATTGCATCAGCCTGACACGTTTTTTTACATATCCCGCATTTCTTGCCGTTTAACTGCCTGCAATGGTCTGGATCAATGGTCCTGGTGGAGGGAATGCCCTGGGCAAAATAGGCATATATGGCCTTTCTGGTTCCTAGTTCTTCATTGAAGGCATCGGGAACCACCGTTGGGCACTTTTCTTCGCATGCGCCACAACCAGTACACTTGTCCTCTTCCACATAACGGGCCTTTTTGCGCACCGTCACCTTAAAGGCCCCGATGCTGCCCTCTACCTTTTGCACTTCGCTGTAGGCCATCAGATTAATGTTGGGATGTCGACCGACATCCAGCATCTTGGGCGAAAGTATTCAGATGGCACAGTCGTTGGTGGGAAAGGTCTTGTCAAGCTGGGCCATCTTTCCACCGATGCTTGGCAATTTTTCCACTAAGTGGACCTTGATGCCCATATCTGCCAGATCCAGCGAGGACTGGATGCCTGCGATGCCTCCGCCTATTATTAATACTTCGTTACTCACGGTTCTAACCCTCCAGACCTTGGTGCTGAATCGCACTCAAGAATATAGTGTTAATCACTTTAGGTGCTCGGAGATAAGGTCATAGAGATCTACTATCTCAATATCAAGATCAAAAGCCGACTTTGCACACCTGAAATGGATTTGACATTTGGGGCATGCTGTAACCAGGGTGGACGCACCCGTTGCAGAGGCCTCGGACAGCCGCTGCACCTGAATCTCCTTGGAACAATTTGAGCAATTTATCCATCCGCTGGTGCCACAGCACACACTATTTTCTCGGGACCTAGGCATTTCCCTTAGTTCAATGCCAGGTATGGATTTAATGAGCTCTCTCGGCGGATCAAATATTCCTGACAGCCTCCCTAGTCGGCACGGATCGTGATAAGTCACCACTTCAGGGAACTCTGATAGCTCCAAGGCCCCATCGGCAATTTTCTCGGTCAAAAAGTCAATGATATGTACAGGTTCAAACCCAAGGTCGCCAAAATACCTTGGATAAAAGTCCCTGAAGGTAAGGTACCCTTCCGGACAGTTGAACACCACCTTCTTGGCCCCTGATGCCTTTATTATTTCGATGTTGATTTCCGCCAACTTCTTAAATGTTTCTTCATCTCCATTCCACAGGGCATCATGACCACAACATCTTTCATCGTTGCTCACCACCGGCTCAATTCCCGAGGCGTTCAGTATCTTCAGGATATTTTTGCAGTTTTCAATGGATCCTGCATTTATGTCCCTAAAGATTACATCAAAGTAAGGTCTGCAGCCTACAAAGTAAAATACGTCACCCTTTTCACTTGTTTTCCCGTCCCCTATCCAGAAGGTCCTGTTCTGGGTGATCCCTTTGGTCTGAAGCGACCAAATGGTATGGAGCATTCCGTTGTGGGTAAGGGTGCCACTGTAGCCCTTACTGTAAGCTTCATCCCGCATTAGGCGAATGAATTCAGGAAAGTTAATGTTGGCTGGGCACCGGACACTGCATTGTGCACAGGTCAGGCAATTCCAGATGTTTTCATCTGAAAGATCTTCAATTCCATACAGACATTTCTCGATAATTTGTCTGGGCGAAAAATCCGAGAAAACCCTCGCCACAGGGCAACTGCCAGTGCACACGCCACAGTCAAGACAAAAGTGGGTATTAGTCATTTGAATTAATTCTGCTATTTCAGCCATAACCTCGCCTCAAAGTGATGGACAGGCCTTCTCAGGCCGCCTGTTTCAGTCTAGAAGGACCAAGTTTTTTTATTTGTTCCGTAAATTCGGTGGCCAGCTCAGCGAATCTCGCGCCTTCGGCAGAGGAGACCCATTCCAGCCTGAGCCTGTCTTGATTTATACCCAGTATGCCCACAAGCTCTTTGGCCATTTTGAACATACCTTCTGCCTTTACATTACCATCCAGGTAATGGCAGTCACCGATGTGTCAGCCAGCCACCATAACGCCGTCAGCCCCGCCTTCAAAGGCCTTTAATATGAAGTTGGGGTTTACCCTCCCGGAGCACATCACACGGATAATCCTGAGGTTTGGGGGGTACTGGAGTCGACTAACGCCGGCCAAATCTGCGGCCGAATAAGCACACCAGTTACATGCGAACACAACAATTTTTGGGTCAAATTCCTCTGACATAATCTAAGACTCCTATTAGCCTTTAAGTGCGGCCTCTACCATGGTGAGGACTTCCGCATCTTCAAAGTGAAATACTGTGGCAGCACCGGTGGGGCATACCACAGCACAGGCCCCACAGCCCTTACACAGTGCCTCTTGAACCCTGGCGACTGTTTTACCATCTTCTCTTTCAACAAGGTTGACTGCACCAAATGGGCAGGCCTCCACGCATTTGCCGCATCCCCTGCACATAACCTCGTTAACGTGAGAGACCACACCTTCCACGGTAATCTGATCCTTTGCCAGCGCTACGGATGCCCTTGAAGCGGCTGCCTTTGCCTGGGCGATGCTTTCCTCGATAGGCTTTGGGTAATGGGCCATGCCAGCAAGGAAGATTCCGTCTGTTGCAAAATCCACTGGCCTTAATTTGGCGTGGGCCTCCATGAAAAATCCATCCTCATTGAGCGACAGCTTAAATAACTGGGCGATGTGCTCATTGTTGCGTGGTACTATGGCAGATGCCAGGACAAGAAGGTCTGCTTGAATCTTGATTTTCCGATCCAGTATTGGGTCCAGGCACTCGATGGAAATGCCTTCGCCTTCCTGTAAAACCTGAGGCTTGTTATCCAGGTCATACCTTATAAAGACTATTCCTTTGCTCCGTGCCTTGCGGTAAATCTTTTCACGTTGGCCATAGGTCCGAATATCCCTGTAAAGAACAAAGACATCCATGTCCGGGTTCATCTCTTTCAGTGCAAGGGCAGAGCGTATGCTATGGGTGCAGCAGACCTTGGAACAATATGGCCTTTCCGGTATCCTGGAACCTACGCACTGTATGAAGACGGCTGTTTTTGCGCCCTTGATCCGCTCATCTGTTTGCTTAAAAGCCGAGTCAAACTCGAGGTGGGTCATAACCCTTTGGTCCTGGCCGTAGAGGTACTCATTGGGCTTATACTCCTCGGCGCCCACGGCAATTATTACAGCACCATGTTCGACCTCAGAATCCTTGCCGTCTTGTGTAATGACAGTCTTGAAGTTCCCAATAAATCCTGACGATTCCTTTATTGTGGCGCCGGTGAATACTTCAATAAGGGGGTGCTCCTTCACCTGCATTATCATTTCGCCTAACTGCGCTGCCACTTGATCTCCACGCCAGGTCTCAGCGAGCATCAGGGCATTGCCACCCAACTGCTCGCTTTGCTCCACGATATAGGCCTTAAATCCCTGTTCAGCCAACCCCAGGGCAGCGGCCATACCACTTATACCGCCACCAATGATTAGTGCCTTTGGCTCGACCGATATTGTTGGCTGAGGCAGTGGCCTTATGAGCTGGGCCCGGGCTACAGCCATGCGCACCAGGTCCTTTGCTTTTGTGGTGGCAGCTTCCTTTTCCTTGCTGTGTACCCATGAACATTGGTTTCGAATATTAGCCATCTCAAACAGATACTTGTTTAGCCCGGCATCACGCAGGGTTTCCTGGAATAACGGTTCATGGGTGCGGGGGGTGCAGGCAGCAACAACTACCCGGTTTAGATTCTCACGCTGGATCACCTCTTTCATCTTGTCCTGGGTGTCCTGCGAACAGGTGAAGAGGTTTTCTTCCACATATACTACGCCAGGCAATGTCCTGGCATATTCGGCTACTTCCGGCACATTAACGATTCCACCTATATTTGTGCCACAATTGCACACGAAAACCCCTATGCGAGCGGGCTCACTAGAGACATCTCTTTCGGGCGGATATGTCTTTTCTTTTACAAGGGTTCCTCGTGCCTCAGCCAGGGTGGCCTTTGCCTCGCAGGCCGCAGCACTTGCCTCCATAACTGAATATGGGATATCCTTTGGCTCTTGAAATGCTCCACATACGTATACACCAGGCTTAGAGGTTTCCACCGGCCTGAAACAAATGGTCTGGGCAAAGTTATCCTCGTCAAGCTCTATACCTATTTTTTCTGACAGATCTATGAGCGATTTTGGCGTGGTGAGGCCAACTGAGAGCACCACTAGGTCAAATATCTCTGTTTGCAGAAGGCCTTTTTCATCAACGTACTGCAAGATCAGGTCCTTGGTTTCAGGGTCTTCCTCTATGGAATGAATCCGGGACCTTATAAATCGGACTCCCTGTTCGTCTTTTGCCCTATTGTAATATTTCTCAAAGTCCTTGCCGTATGTCCGCATGTCCATGAAAAAGACGGCAGTATCGAGTTCCACATCCGAGTGCTCTTTGGCTATGACGGCCTCCTTTACAGCGTACATACAGCACACCGAGGAACAATAGGGATTATCGCACCTGTTAACATCCCTGGAGCCCACACACTGGAGCCATGCAATCTTTTGAGGCGCCTTGTTATCAGATGGCCTGGCCAGATGCCCCTGGTAAGGGCCAGTGGAACTGAGGATCCTCTCGAACTCCGTGCTTGTTACCACATTGGCAAAAGAGGTGTAATTGTATGTGTCATATTGGACAGGATCAAATTCTTCAAAACCAGGGGCAACAATGAGTGCACCCACATTGAGGGTCAGGCGTTCTTCTTTTTCTTCAAAATTAATTGCGCCAGCAGGGCAGAACTTCTCACACGCCCGGCATTTACCCTTTTGGAAATATATGCAATTGTCCTTGTCTATGGCGAACTTGAGAGGGACAGCCTGGGCATAAGGTACGTAAGCGGCCTTTCTTTTGGCGAGTCCTTCGTTGTATTCATCGTCTACCTTCCTGGGGCATTTTTCAGCGCATGTTCCACAGGCGATGCACTTGTCCATGTCCACAAATCTGGGATGTTTGAGCACCTCCACCTGGAAATTGCCAGCTTCGCCACTGACAGCTACGACCTCGGAAAGGGTTAAGAGCTCTATGTTAAGGTGCCGGCCGACCTCGACCAGTTTGGGTGAGAGAATTCACATCGCACAGTCATTGGTTGGAAAGGTCTTGTCAAGCTGGGCCATAACTCCGCCGATAGCAGGTGTTTTTTCTATGAGATAGACGAAGTATCCTGCGTCGGCCAAATCCAGGGCAGACTGCATCCCTGCAATTCCACCACCTATTACGCATACAGACCCTACTGGAGAACTTTTCGTGTTCATAGTCGCCTCAATCTAATTAAAACATTTGTCAAAAAATGACAGAGTGGTAAATTTGAGTAGTGTGGTTTATAAAGACTAACCTATTAAATTGTCAAGGGAAAAATTTCTCAAAGGATTTCCATGTTGTGGTTTTTATTAAGTGATTCACATGCTTGGGAAAATTTGCACAAATCCCTGGTCCACCTGATAGATGCTTGTCAGTTTTGCATCGAAAATGTTACAACACATCAAAACGGCTGGTGGCCGCAAATGATAACCTGCGATTGATAGATAAGGTGTTGAGGAGGGTTGACCATGGCACTAAATGGGAAAAAGGTGATGATCCTGGTAGAGGAGATGTTTAATGATTTTGAATTCTGGTATCCGTTTTATCGCCTAAAAGAGGCAGGCGGGGAGGTAGTAGTGGTGGGATCAGGGAGCGCCAGAGAATATGTTGGTAAGTCAGGGACGAGGGCAAAGGTGGACATGAATGCCGGTGAGGTAGAAACAGATGAATTCAGTGGTGTGGTGATCCCCGGAGGATACGCCCCCGATCATATGCGCCGTTACCCCGAGATGGTAAAGCTTGTGAAGGACATGTTCGAGGCAGGAAAGGTTGTGGGCGCCATTTGCCATGCAGGCTGGATGCTTGCTTCAGCCGAGGTGCTCCAAGGAAAGACGGTGACATCGTTTTTTGCCATCAAGGATGACCTGGTGCATGCAGGGGCAAATTGGGTTGACCGCGAGGTTGTAGTGGACGGAAACCTAATAACAAGCCGCATGCCAGATGACTTGCCGGCGTTTATGAAAGCGATTTTGGGGGCTCTAGGAGGATTAGGATAATGATACCGCGCTACACGCGACCGGAGATGGGAAGAATATGGGAGGATGAAAACCGCTACTCCAAATGGCTGGACGTTGAGATAGCGGCATGTGAGGCAATGGCCGAGGAGGGTATTGTACCCCAAGAGGCCTTGAAGACCATCAAGCAAAAGGCTGCATTTGAGGTCGAAAGGATCCTTGAGATCGAAAAGCAGACAAGACACGATGTCATAGCCTTCCTCACCAATCTGGAAGAGCATATCGGGCCTGATTCCAGGTACATACACCTGGGACTCACCTCCTCTGATGTACTTGATACAAGTTTTGCGTTGTTGCTCAAGGAGGCCATGGAGCGAATAATTCGGGGGGCCAGAGAGTTTATGGAGGTGATCAAGAAAAGGGCTATGGAGCATAAGTATACCCCCATGATAGGCCGGTCCCATGGGATCCATGCCGAGCCCATTACCTTGGGGCTAAAGCTTGCGGTATGGTATGAGGAGATGGCGCGAGACGTGCGCCGTCTGGAACAGGCCCTTGATATGATAAGTTACGGAAAGATATCGGGTGCTGTAGGCACATTCGCCAATGTATCGCCCAGGGTTGAAGCATACGTATGTAAAAAGCTTGGCCTGAAGCCCGCACCCATTTCAACCCAGATAATTCAACGCGATCGCCATGCCCAGTATTTTACCGCTCTTGCCATCTTGGCTGGCACCCTTGAAAAGATTGCCGTGGAAATCAGGCACCTGCAGCGCACTGAGGTTCTGGAGGCAGAAGAACCCTTTGCAAAGGGCCAAAAGGGGTCATCTGCAATGCCACACAAGAAGAACCCCATTGGCTGTGAAAACATTTCCGGCCTTGCCCGCGTAGTGAGAGCCAATGCCATGGCTGCAATGGAAAATATGGCCCTGTGGCACGAAAGGGATATTAGTCATTCATCAGTTGAGAGGGTCATAGCCCCTGACAGTACCATACTGATTGATTATATGATGAACCGGCTCAAAGGCATTGTTGATGGGCTTGTGGTTCATCCTCACAAAATGGCGTATAACATGAATCTTACCAAGGGATTGGTATTTTCCCAACAGGTACTGATGAAATTGGCAGAAAAGGGTATTGAGAGACAGAAGGCCTATGTAATGGTGCAGAGAAATGCTCTCAGGGCCTGGGAAGGAGAAGATTTTTTCAAGGAATTGATATTAAAGGATGAGGAGATCATGCAGTACCTTGACAGGGCTGAAGTCGAAGAGCTTTTTGATATCAAATACCATCTGAAACATGTGGATGAGATTTTCCAAAGGGTGTTCGGGTAGTAATCAAGGATTCTGGATATGGAAGTGAGGACAGGGTGGCGAGAAGATCTGACAAGGGGAGGCCTGGGGTTAAATCCACTGACCTCAATTTCATGGTGGTAAGGGGCACGGGCAGGGTAAGGCGCTTCAAGGTCTCTTCCAGGCTTTTGACGTTTGCTTTCTTGTTTTTTGTTGCCTACGTGATCATTAGCCTGGTGGCAGTAAATCAGTATTTGCAGCTTCGGGTCAAGTACAACGGTCAGACAAGGAAAATCCAAGGCTTAAAGACTGAGCTTATTTCCCTGAAGACTCAGGTCTATGAAGCTCAGCAACAATTGGCCTTGCTGAAACGTAAGCCCAGCCCAGAAACAGCTACAATGGAAATGGTCAAAAAGGTTGTGCCACAGCGGGCAAATATTGAGGAAACGTTGCCATCTCCTGAAGAAGCTAAGGGGACTGAAAGTCCACCTCTTCCTCAACAGGCTGCCCAGATTCCCCAGCCCCCCCCTGAACCAAAAGAGTTTGTTGAGGTAAGAGACCTAAAGGTCAAAGTTTCTTCTGCAAGTCTTAACGTAGCCTTCAAGGTTTATAAGGCATCGGACAGCGCGGGTCCTGTGCGGGGTTACGTTCACATAATATGGATAGAAGAGCCTTCTGAGCCATCAAAGGCATGGAGCTACCCAAATGTAATCTTAGCAGATGGAATGCCCAAAGATTATAAAACAGGTCAGCTTTTTTCCATCAGGCGATTTCGCAAGATCAGGGCCTCTTTTGAAAAAAAGGCCAATAAGGACATACCCCGGGTGCTGAGGATTGTGGCCTACAACAGCAAAGGAGAGGTAGTATTTTCCAAAGACTACGATATGGCCCAATTTATCAAAGGAAAGCCAGCCCAATTAAGGCCCCGTCCATCCGGAAAGGAAAAGACCTCCCCTGCTGAAAAAAGCAAACCCCGCAGCCCTTCCCAAAGCACTAAGGCACTGCTGAGCGGCTGATATTTACTCGTCGGTCCTTCCAGCATATTCCAGAACAAGTGTGTCAGTCCATGGGTCTGCCTTTTTTACTTCGACCCATATGTAGTGTCCCTGGCCAAGTAGAACCCCTTCCACCTTCTTGATGTCTGCTGTCATCAGGAAGTCCGTGAGGACGATTCGATATTTACTCCTGATGTCATCAAGCACCATTGCCTTAAACTTCTGACCTAAATTGCGGGAGAGCAACTTTAAGATCCAGTATCTAAGCCTATTCCTTTTGATCCTGGTCAGTGTTCTTAAGGCTGGTTCCACTGCGATCCTGATTTGGTCCAGTTGTTCCTTGCTGTACAATGCCTTGCCCGAGAAAAGATACTCCCTTATCTGCCTCTGAACTACAAGATCGAGATACCTACGTATGGGAGAACTTACCTGCGCATAGGCGTCAAGGCCGAGTCCACTGTGTGGTCCAGGTGAGGTGTCCAGGAGAAGAGGATAGATTCTTCTTCTTTGGAGGAAAACATACAGAAGATAATCCATGGCCTCCTGCGAGAGTCTCTCAGAGGGCTCAGCTTGGGTCCTGTAAAGAGCAGGAATTTGATTGTCCCTGCAAAAACGCCCTGCCAACCAGTTATAAAGTATCATTAACTCGGCAACTATCATCCTGGAAGGTGTGCCTTGGTCCAGGAGAAAGGTGGAAATATTGCCCTGTTCGTCTATTACCACCTGGACTTCGGGCAGAGAAAGGTTGAGAGCACCCCTTTCCTCTCTTCTCTGGCGTAACAGGCGCGCCAGTCTAAACATTTCGGAAAGAGATGGGTCGTCTTCCAAGGTTCCGTTCACCGCACCATATACAAGATTCTTTGTTACCCGAATCTGGGCCAATGTGAACCTGTAATCCAAGATATCACCAGATCTTGTCATTCGGCAGATCAAAGAGACAGATTTTCTCTCTTTCCCCTCCCTGAGGCTCAAGGTATTCTCCGAGAGTTCCGGTGGAATCATCGGGATCTGGCGACGGGGCAGATAAAGAGACGAAGGCTTTGCTGCTGCTCCATTGTCTAAAGCTGTGCCGGGCCTCACTATTGAGGCCACATCGGCAATGTGGATGCCCAGTTCAATGATATTTCCTTTTTCCTCTATGCTCAGGGCATCATCATAATCCCTGGTAAAAGGCCCATCAATGGTAACCACAGGCAGATGGGTCAAATCCTCAACGCTTTTCTCGGACGGAGTAAAAAGGGCAAGTGAGGATGCCTCTTTTTTTTCTTCTTCTGTAAAATCCGATGGTATATTGAAGCGAATGAGGTCTAGATTTTCATCCTCATCCCATATCCCGAGGCTGACCAAGATGTTTCTTGCCTCTTCGATGCGCGATATTCCTGCGCGAGCAAGGAGTTCTTTGCCATCGGTTATCAGAGGTGCCTCTTTGCCAAACAGTGCGAGATCCTTTAGGACCTTGATGACATAGTCCTTTACTTCGGGTTCTTCAACGGGCTGTCCGTTTATTGCCTTTTTGATCCATTCGCTTCCTTTTGAGAGCCTTTCTTCACGGAGGGCCTCTTCCTCCCTCTGTCTAAGGATTTGCTCCACCCTCTCTTCTGTGTTGGCAAGGAATCTTCCGTCCTTTAGGCGAAAGTGAAGCCGATCTTCAAAAAGGGCTCGCACCAGGGCGCTTACGTGATGGTCCGTGACCGGCTCACCAAAACACAGTTCAGCAAGGTACCTATTATCAAAGCTCTCTGCTTCGCCCTGAACCAGCTCCCAAAGTTCCTTTGCGTCCACTTCCTCTTTTAGTGCCTTCCTAATCGCCTCTGTCTTTTTCAGGTGTTCAATGAGCTCCTCCCGCGACCTGGAAACGTCAATAGTTGTGTCGGAAATCAAAAGGGCTCTCTTGGATGAGAGGTTTACTTCACGGTTTGATGTAGTAAGTAGGTGCAGCTTACCACCTTTGTCCTGCATGCAGAGGGAGCAAATAATCTTGCCTTGGTCAATATATTCAACGATTCTTCCTTGGCTCATTACTAATAATCCATTTTGATAAAGTCTAGCAGTCTACTAACAACTGTACCAGGTTCTGTCAATAAATCCCACCCCCGATGTTGTGCTGAGTTTTGCTCTTTATTTGCATTGACCAAAGGGCTCTGATAAAATACAAAAATCGGTATCAGGACTCTTCGTGCATCCGGATCTTTTCACAGATCTAATAGGGTTTGGATGAGGTGGAAACAGGAGCCGCGCGATTAACTGCTCTGCCACAGTTCAATTGAAGCTCATCGTTGCTATCTCTCCTTTGCATGCTGGAACCGAACCATAACTGTCCAGGAGGAGTGAATGTCAGATTCATGTATCGGGGTCAGGATTGGCAACTTACTGAGGAAACTGGAGGAAAAGAGGCTAGATGCAGCTTGGATAATTCAGCCAGAAAACCGAAGGTATCTTTCCGGCTTTACAGCCGAGGACCCTCAATTGACTGAATCATCGGGTTCCTTGATAGTGGGAGAGGAATATCGACTTCTCTTGACCGACTCAAGGTACACAGAGCAGGCCAAAAAGGAGGCCCAATCTTTTGATATCATAACAGTCAAGGGAGATCTCATTGGAGAATTTCCCCAGATTTTGTCCAAGATTGGTTGTAAAAGACTCGGACTTGAAGATGGTTACTTGATTTGGGCCACTTATACAAGGCTAAGAGATAGGATCGAGGAGCAAGGCGTGAAGGTTGAGCTGGTGCCGATGGGCAGTGTTGTCGAGGACCTGAGGAAGATAAAAGAAGATCAGGAGATTGAAGCCATAAGGGCCTCGGCAAAATTTATTGCCGCCATAGTTAAGCAAATGCCCCAGTGGCTGACTCCTGGCATGAGTGAGAAAGAGGTGGCGTGGGAAATTGAAGATAGGGCAAGGCGTTCAGGAGCCGAGGGGATGGCATTTCCCCCAATAGTTGCCTCTGGTCCCAATGGCGCGCTTCCCCATGCAGTCCCTACTGATAAAAAGATCGTACCAGGTGAGCCCATTGTGGTGGATGTCGGGGTGAGGCTCAATGGATATTGCTCGGATACCACTCGAACTTTGTTTTTGGGAAAGCCTGATCGGTTTTTCCTGGATATCTACAAGGTGGTAAGGGAGGCGCAGCTCAAGGCCATAGACGCCATTAGAGCGGGTGTTAGCACTGATGTCCCTGACAAGGTGGCAAGGAAAACAATATCGAGGGCCGGATATGGACAATATTTTTGCCATGCCCTTGGACATGGTGTGGGCCTTGCCACACACGAAGGTCCGAGACTGAGTCCCAGAGAGCCCGAAGTGTTGTTGCCCGGCATGGTAGTAACTGTAGAGCCGGGTATATATGTTCCTGGTAAGGGTGGGGTCAGGTTGGAAGAAATGCTTCTGGTTAGGGAAACCGGTGGCGAAGTTTTGACCAAGGACATTGGTTTTTACGTCATGGAGTAATTGGGCAGATGGAAGACAAAGCTATGAACTCCCCCCACTGGGATGATTGGATCGACAGGTTTTTGAGCTACCTCAGGGTTGAAAGAGGGCTTTCAGATAATAGCCTAGAGGCCTATTCTAGGGATATAGCTAATTTTCTTTGTTCTCTGAACGGGGAGAAAACCCATCCCTCTGATGTGTCCCAGGAAGACGTTCTGAAATATATAATGGCACTTTCCAGATACAAGGCCCCGAGGTCGGTAGCTCAACATCTGTCAGCCATAAAGACATTCTTTCGGTTTTTGACATCTGAAGGCCACATAACTTCTAATCCAGCGCGGCTAGTGGATTCACCCAAGATCCCTCGAACCCTTCCCGATACCCTTTCGGTAAAGGAGGTGGAAAGATTACTAGGCGCTGTTAACCCGAATACAACCCTGGGCTTGCGAGATCAGGCTATGCTGGAATTGGCTTACGCTACCGGAATGAGGGTTTCTGAACTGGTGGGCGTAAAACTTCAGGATATCAATCTGGAAACAGGCTTTGTGCGCGTGATGGGCAAGGGGCGCAAAGAAAGGCTTGTGCCCATAGGGAGTAGGGCACGAGAAGTGGTAAAAAAATACATCTCAGAGTCTCGTCCTCAGATTTTGAAGGGAAGCTCCGCCCAGTCGCCTTATCTTTTTGTGAATGCCCGGGGAGGGCAGCTTTCAAGACAGGGATTTTGGAAGATATTGAAGGGATATGTGTTGAAGGCAGGGGTGAGAAAGAAGGTCTCGCCCCATAGTCTTAGGCATTCTTTTGCCAGCCATTTGCTCGAGGGAGGAGCGGATTTGAGGTCGGTTCAAGTGATGCTGGGCCACTCGGATATTGCTACAACACAGATATATACCCATGTGACTGGAGAAAGATTGAGAGAGATTCATGAACAATGTCATCCGAGGCCATGATGGATAAAATTATAGTAGTCCATGATAAGGCCCCTGATAATATAATCGTCAAAGAACCACTGGAATTCCGGAGCGCTGATTGGCAACTGGGTTTTTTTATCCAGATGACAAAAAGGCAATCGGAATGGTTGGAAGAACAGCGTAATTCTTTGCATAAGCAAGGCAAGAAGGGTATCAATCAACTTCCTCCTCACCACTGTCTGCAGGGTGGGGTTGCAGGCACGATAGGCGCATTGTTTGCTTACAGACATGATGAAGAGAAAATGAGGAAGGTGTATTACCTTGCAGGTTTGGTAGATTGTCTTATCAACCAGATTAATCCTATCCTGCGAACGGCAATGCTTAGAGACCTTTTCAATAAGGTTCAGCAACTAAGAAACGAACTGGCGGTCAGGTGGCCTGGAACGCTTGATCATGTCCTCCTTCCCATTGACATGGCCCTATTTAATGAGATGGAATACAAACGTAATTTGGCTACAGCAAAAACCCTTAAGAGCCTTTACAAGACAATTGAGGACGGGACTCAAGAAATGTTTGATATCCTGTCATTGGAGTATGCGTTTTATTGCCCTTACCCTCGAATCTAGTAGGGATAAATAGACTGCCGAAAAAGCCCAGAGTGAAGGCATTTCAACAAGAGAACTGGGAGCAAATATGGACGACCCGCACAGGCTAAAAAAGTTGCTTGCAGAAAAGGAAGAAGAGATAAGGCAACTCAGGGTGTCCAAGCTTTTTCTCGAAACCCTCTTTGAGGGGATTGATGAGGATATATTGGTAATCAACTCTGACTATACTGTGCTGGATGCAAACAAGGCATTCTTGAAAAGATGCGGCCTTAGCAAGGAGGAGATAAGAGGAAGAAAGTGTTACGAAATAAACTACAATTTCCCGCACGCTTGTAAACTAGAGGATAATTTGTGCCCTCTGGAAAAGGCAAGGAAAACCAAGGGAAGGGTTGAGATAAGCCACAGATATGGGAAGGGAAAAAAGCAAAAAGAGTTCATGAGAATAATGTACCCTTTGTTCTTCCAAAAGGGACAGCCTGAGTGCTTCATAGAAATATCGAGAGACGTAACGGAGTATCGGACCCTTATTAGGCGACTACAGGCGTCGGAAAAGAAATTCAGGGCCATCCTGGATACAGCTAATGACGCAATCCTGAGCGTGGATAGCAACAACAGGATCATACTTTTCAACAACGCTGCTGAGCGGATTTTCGGGTACAAAAGGGAGGAGGTGTTGGGTGAGAGTCTGAACAAGCTTGTACCTCCCCAATATGGTGATCACTATAAATATGTAAAGAGATTTCTTAAAACTAGGGGCTCTAACGTGATGGGAAGGGTCCTCTCTCTAACGGCACTGCGCAAGAGTGGTGAGGAATTTCCCATTGAATTGGGGCTTTCCTATTTTGAAATGGGCGGATCTGTGACATTTACAGCGATTATTCGAGATGTTTCAGCCCAAAGGCAGTTAGAAAAAAAGTTGCTGCGCTCTGAGAGACTCGCTGCTGTCGGCCAGGCTGTAGCTCATGTGGCCCACGAAATAAAAAATCCTCTCATGATCATCGGCGGGTTCTCTCATCAGCTCAGAAAAAGTATTGATGACGAGCGGGCATTGAGAAAACTTGATATGATTTTCGACGAGGTGAGGCGGCTGGAAAAACTGGTACAAAATTTAGGGGATTTCACTAAAGAATATCACCTGGTCAAAAGGCTTTCTGATGTCAATTCCGTGATTAGAGACGTATTGAGGATCATGGAGGAGGTGTACCCTGGGGATAAATATGTGTTTCAGGAGGACCTGGCCGGGGGTTTAAGGGAAATATACTGCGATCCAGACAAGTTAAAGCAGGTCTTTATGAATATCATCGCTAATGGAATAGAGGCAATGGAAAAGGGTGGAAAAATCGCAGTGTCGACCACTGATGCGGGCGATGGTGTGGAGATTCGAATCTCCGATGAAGGGATAGGCATCGAAGAGTCAAAATTGCTCCATATATTTGAGCCGTTTTATACGACTAGGGCGAAGGGTTCTGGATTGGGGCTTGCCATCTCTTATAGGATAGTGGAGGCACATGGAGGTGATATTTGGGCTGAAAGCAAGGTTGGCGAAGGGACAACATTTGTCATTCGTCTGCCAGCCAAGTAAATAGTCCAAAAAAAGGTGAAAATTTCTTTTGACTTATGGGGGTGAAGCGCATAAAATAAAACATTACCGCGGGGTGGAGCAGTCAGGTAGCTCGTCGGGCTCATAACCCGAAGGTCAGAGGTTCGAATCCTCTCCCCGCTACCATAGGAAAATCAAGGGGTTAAATTCATTTGTAACCCCCTCATTTTTTCGACCATAAAAGCCATTCCCAACAGTATTCCCAACAAAGGACCACAAAATCATGCCCTAAGTGCAACAAGTCGCAACCACACACCTTTTTTTACAACTCCACATTCTGGCCTTTTCCAAGCTCCACTAAATCTCCATTTCCCGTGCTAGGTAAGCGACCTTTTTCGTAACTAATCGGGATTGATAATTGGTGGTCCATCAATCCAACTGCACTTCCCTTTATTCTTTTGCTTTTCACTATTTTCGTGCACGCATAAACCTTTCTGGGCACCCCGAAGTCTAGTTCTTGAGCCAATTATAAGATATGGCTCGTCTAGTAGGTATCAGGAGTAAGTTTCCACTGAGAATTATGTAAACTATTTCCATTTGGAAAGTAGTTTCCAACGAATATCAGCAAGGTTTTACATACGCTTACTTGACTGTTATATGGTAGTTATATAACTTGCTGATATTACATTTTTTCCTGCGAGTGATAAGAACTCCTGGTTGGCATAATTATTGTAAAAAGTGTTCATATGGGATCTATAGTAGACCCAAAGTTTAGTCTGGCATGTGTTGGCAGAGAGGGCGCAAGTGTTTTTAAACCGAAGTTCCCTCAGCAAAAAAAATGCATCCTATTGATTTAAAAGGGAATCGGCAGTAAATGGATCTCACTTTACTCGGAACAGTCCCAGCAGTTCAAAGGCCCTTTTCTGTAAATGTGTTGGCTCAGTCACTTGGTAAAAGGCAGGTGCAGTATGATCATGATTAAGCCTGCATTTATTCCGGCAGCGCGTTGCAAGTTCAGCTAATAGGGTTCTGAAACTCTGTATCTCGAATCCGTCAGAAGTAAGACGAACTGTTTTTTCCTCTTTATTAATTGGGAAGGCTGTGCGGGTTTCACTGGATCGCGTTTCCTGCGATGCTCATCCAATTTCTCATCTTGAAACAAGAGTGGCGCCAGGGCCTGACGCATGTGCCATTCCACATAGTAAGCCAACATACCGACTCAGTCACCACCAATGTGCGAAAAGTTTATACTTTATCGAAGAAATTTGTCCGAAGCAGGAAAATTCAAAGGTCTCGGTTCCGAGGGCGATGCCCCCGTAAGATATCGTATCATTAGTAACCAGTTTCGCCTTGTGGTGTGAAACATACCTTCCCTGTGCCATCTCCGGGCTGAACTAATAACATGGGCCTTCAAGATCTTAATTTTACCAATCAAATCCCATATTGATATATCATATTTAGGCCTGGTATGCTCTCCTTAATAAAGTCTTGACTTGGTGCACGGAAAAATGGGCTTTAAATAGGGAGTTCTATTAAATAAAGGAGGCCGGAGGTGGCCTAGAGAGGACAAATGCCTGGATTACACCTATACATGAGTAACCGACTGGAGCGACTTGCAGACGAGCTGGCAGAAGTGCTCTCCGAACCTTTGGGTTCACCCCTTGATGCGGAAGCTATTGTTGTGCAGAGCCGGGGAATGGAGCGATGGCTTCGCATGGAAATGGCCCTACGGCACGGCATCTGTGCCAATGTTGAATTCCCATTCCCAAATGCAATGGTCAGGATGATTTATTCCTCAGTCATACCGGACATGCCTCTTGACACTAGGTACCATAAGGGCACACTGGTGTGGAGAATCATGGATGTTCTTCCTGGGCTTCTCCACATGAATCAGTTTGTTGAGGTCAAGGACTATCTTGGCCCAAGGCCTCGTGATGATAAACTTTACCAGCTTTGCAAGTATATAAGTGCATGCCTGGACCAATACCTAATCTACAGGCCTGATATGGTTCTTAGGTGGGAAGCCGGGGAGGGGCGACACTGGCAGGCTATCCTGTGGAGAGAAATCACCTTTGGCCCAAACCCCATTCACTGGGCTAGGGCCATCGAGGTGTTGGAAGAGAGGCTGCGGGAATCCCGTTGCAATGTGGAACTATTGCCTAAGAGGATATGTGTCTTTGGCATATCTTCTCTTCCGCCATATCACCTGAGACTCCTGGCAAGCATCTCCACAGTAACGAGTGTTCATTTCTTTGTTATGAACCCGTGTGCAGAGTACTGGTTTGATATAGTGCCTGAGCGAAAGATAGATAAGCTCATCAGGGAAGAAGAGGCCGATTACCACCTCCCAGAAAGGCTCCATCTTGAAACGGGTAATGGGCTGCTGGCATCCTTGGGACAACTTGGCAAAGATTTTATTTCCTTGATTATGAGCCTGGAACCCCTCGAGCATACATACTTTGAGGAGCCAGACTCAAGCAAGATGTTGGGGGCTGTTCAACGGGATATATTGAAGCTGAAAGAGGCTTCTTCATTGTTGGACAGGCCCTTGAAGCTGGCCGGTGGAGATAAAAGCATCACCTTCCATTCTTGTCACTCTCCCCTGAGGGAAATAGAGGTGCTCTACGATAGTCTCTTGGAGGTCTTCGAGCAGGAACAGGGAATTGAGCCCAGGGATGTAGTGGTAATGGCCCCTGACATATCAACATATATACCGTTCATCAGGGCAGTCTTCGAGAGCCGACAAGAAGGCCCAAAGGCAATCCCTTATAGCATCGCTGATCGCGGTTATGGAAAGTTCGGCCATGTGACCCCTGCGCTGCTCCATCTGTTTGATTTGGTGGATGGGCGATTTCCAGTAAGCCAAGTATTAACGTTCTTGGAAAGGGAGCCGGTAAGGAAAAGATTTGGCCTTTCGGAGGATGAAATTGATGAGATCAGGAGACTGCTCTCTAACACGCGAGCAAGTTGGGGGGTGGATGAAAAAGCCAAGGAGACCCTATCTCTTCCTCCAACCAGGGAAAACACCTGGCAGGCGTGCATGGAAAGGCTTCTCCTGGGTCACGCCATGGCCGGGAATGAAAACCACTTATTCAGGTCCATTCTCCCTTACGATGACGTTGAAGGCGATGGTGCCGAGCTTGTGGGAAGGTTTGCTTCATTCATGAGGAGCCTGATTAGTATTGCCATGCTTTTTGCAGAGCCGGCAACCCTTGAGCAGTGGTATTGGAGACTTTCAAAGGCGCTGGATGACCTATTCTCATGGGATGAGACATGGGAGCAAGAAGTGGCGACATTACGCCGGATCGTGTCCGACTTACGTTTAAGCAGTCAGGAATCCGGATTTGGAGAACCTGTGTCATTCAAGGTTATTAAGAACTATTTGGAGACACAACTTGAAGACACTGGACTTTCCGGGGGATTCTTGAGCCGTGGAGTAACGTTTTGCTCCATTCTGCCAATGAGGAGCATCCCATTCAAGGTGGTGTGCCTCATTGGAATGAACCACGACGCCTACCCAAGACAGTCAAGAAAACTGGCCTTTGATCTCATGGCCGTAAAACCCAGGAAAGGTGATAGGTCTCGTAGAAACGACGATAGATACCTCTTCCTCGAAGCACTCCTCTCGGCGAGGAGGCGGTTGATCATAAGTTACGTTGGCCAGAGTGAGAGGGACAATTCTAAAATTCCACCTTCTCCCCTTGTAAGTGAATTAATGGATTACCTGGATAGGAATTTTGTGCTTGAAGACGGTGTCCCCAGCAATCGAATTGTGTATGAACACAGATTGCATTCCTTCAATATCTCCTATTTTGAACCTGGTTCCGGTCTCTTTACCTATTTTGACGAAAACCTCTCTGCTGCCCGCACCGCATATGAATCCAGAAAACAGCCATCCCATTTATTCAAGGAGAAACTGCCCCCGGCTGCTGAGAAGCAATCAGAAATACTGGTTGAAGATCTGGAGCGGTTCCTGGAACACCCGGTTAAGTACCTGATGCGTGAAAGGCTGGGGATCGGGTTCAGGAGAGAAATGCCGTTGCTAAAGGACGAAGAGCCCATGGCCTTGCGAGGGCTGGATGACTACATTGTGAATCAGAGGATACTGAGGGCCGAGATGGGCGGAGAAGACAGTGAGAAACTTTTCCTGATCTTGAAAGCCCTGGGTATATTACCCCACGGAAGTCTTGGCAGAGTTGAGTATAGCCGGCGCAGAGACGACATCGAGAAGTTTGTTCAAGAGATCAAGGAATTCACGGGAGAGTCAGAGCCAAGATGGATTGATGTTGAAATGGAAATAGGTGGCTGCCGTCTCCAAGGAAGGGTCGGGGAACTCTACCCCGGTGGACTTGTCCATTACAGGTATGGAAAGGTGAGGGCCAAAGACCACCTTAGGATATGGCTTCATCATCTGTTGCTCATGACAATAAATACCAATGATCAAGATTCTGCAAGCCGTTATCATGGCAAGAATGAAAAGTGGGTTTATTTGAGGCCAGATGAGCCCGCACGTTACCTGGAGCAGATCGTACATCTCTACCTTGAAGGGTTAAGCAGGCCCATCAAGTTATTCCCCGAGACCTCGTTTGCCTATAGCGAGAAATATCAAAAAGGTCGCAATCAGGCGGAATGCCTCAGAGCCGCACAACTTGCTTGGGGGATGTGGGGCCGCCGCAGGGGAGAACGCGATGATGATTACTACAGGTTATGCTTTGGGGAAGCAAGCCCTTTGGATGAGGACTTTGTGCGGGTAGCCAAGATGGTGGTGCTGCCGATACTGAAGTTTAGGAAAAAGATATGAACCCAAAGCCCCACATAGAACTCAATCCTGTGCAATGCCCCCTTTCAGGGACAAATCTTGTGGAGGCAAGTGCTGGAACAGGGAAGACTTACACCATTGCTTCCCTGGTGCTGAGACTCTTGCTGGAGAAGAAATTGAATATAGGCGAGATACTGGTGGTTACCTTCACCCAGGCAGCAACCGAGGAACTGAAAGATAGGATACGTAGCAGGTTAAGGAAGGCAATGGATTTCTTTTCAGACAAAGGTGAGGGGGATTCTTTCATAACAGCCCTTGCCCAAAGGCTGGGACAAAAAGAACCACTCCAATATTACTTGGCTTCTGCGCTAAACGACTTTGATGAGGCGGCCATATACACTATACATGGATTTTGTCATAGGGTGTTGAGTGACCATGCCTTTGAGACCGGGCAAATTTTTGATTCACGTCTTGTTACCGATGAGGAGCATATCTTTGAGAGGGTTGTATGCGATTTTTGGCGCCGCGAGCTATATGGTGCTCCGCCGGAATTCGTATCCTACGCAATACATAAGAAGTTTGCGGTACAGGCGTTCCACCACTTAGCACGGAATGTGACCACATGGCCTGGGGTTGAGATAGTCCCGGATGTCTCTAAATGGGAATTTCCGGACCTGGAACCTTTTCGAGAAAAATTTTCGGCCTTAAGGGAAAGATGGAGGGGGGAGAGTAACGAGATCCGAGAAATCCTTGTGGAAGCGGATCTGGACGGAAGGACATACGGTGTTCCCGCAAATGACAAGAATGCCAACAGTGGCAGGGGAAAAAAGATTGAACTTTTTATGGGAGAGGTGGAGAGGTGGTTAGAAAAGGATTGGGCTGTTTTTCCACCTCCCCGTGCGGTACAAAGGCTCAGTATCGGTGGATTACGATCATCTCTAAAACGCGGTGGAAAGCTCGTGGAGCACCCGCTTTTTCAGAGCATACAAGAGGTCCATGATATGGCAACATGCCTCGTCAAGGAGATGGACGACTGCCTCATATCCCTCAAATCCGGTTTTGCAAAGAAGGTGGCGCAAGAGATTGCCTTTGAAAAGAGGAGGCTGAACGTAAAAGGATACCAAGATCTAATCACGGCCACCAAAAAGGCCCTTGAAGGCGGCAAAGGAAGGAGGGTGGCGGCCTCACTTTGCAAGAGATTCAAGGCGGCCCTCATTGATGAGTTTCATGATACTGACTCTTACCAGTATTTCATATTCCGCTCCCTTTTCGGTACCGATTCAAGGCCCCTATTTCTCATAGGGGACCCCAAGCAGGCCATTTATGGATTCCGAGGCGCTGACATTTTTGCGTATCTGCACGCCACGTCAGAGGTTGACCGCAAGTATACCCTGTCCACCAACTGGAGGTCCCAGGCCCCCCTAATAAAGGCAACAAATACGCTGTTCAAATTGAAACGCAGGCCCTTTCTATTTGACCAGGTGGGCTTTGTGGAGGCAAGGCCATCGAAAGAGAAAAAGGTGGACAGATTCGTGGTGGATGGAGAGCCAGAGGTTCCATTGAAGCTGTGGTACCTGCGCGAGGACCCAGAGGCCCCGAGTGACAAACCGGTAGGGAAGGGACGTGCCAGGGAAATAATGGCCCGGTGTGTGGCGTGCGAGATTTCCAACCTGGTGGACATGGGAAGAAAGGGAAGAGCCATACTGGGGGACAGGCCCTTAAAGGAAGGGGACATGGCGGTGCTCGTGCGGACCAATGAGGAGGCCTTGCTGGTTCAGCGATGGTTGCGCAAGTTTGCGGTATTCAATGTGCTTTATAGCGGTGAAAATGTCTTTAAGAGCCACGAGGCATGGGAGGTGAAGCAATTGATGTCAGCAATAGCTTCACCTGAAGATGGCCAATTGCTTCGTGCAGCTTTATCAACAGAGGTTTTTGGCTTCGAGGCCAGAGACATCTTGTCCCTCAGGGAGGAAGACTCTTCATGGGAGGAAATGGTTTCTCGTTTCAGGGAGTACAGGCAACTATGGGCCAAGAGCGGGTTCATAACCATGCTGCGTTATCTCATGGAGCGGGAAAGGGTGACGGAGAGGCTTATTGGCGGACAAGACGGAGAGCGGAAGGTGTGCAACTTGTTGCAGATTTCCGAGTTGCTTCAAAAGGTATCCAGTGAGCTAAACCTTGGCATCAGTGGGCTGCTAACCTGGCTGACTGAACAGATGGAATATGATGGGCCTGGCCTTGACGAACAGCAGGTGCGGCTTGACACAGACGATGACGCAGTAAAGGTTTTGACAATACATAAGAGCAAGGGACTGGAATTTCCCATTGTTTTTTATCCTTTTGCCTGGGGAGATTGGGATAACAGAGGAGATATAATTAAATTCCACGATCCCCGTGATAATACAAAACTAGTGATGGACCTGGGCTCAGAGAATAAAGAAAAATTCGAGCCAGTCAGCGCCAAAGAGCTACTGGCTGAGAACATCAGGCTTCTTTATGTGGCACTAACAAGGGCCAAAAGTGCGTGCTACGTGGCCTGGGGCAATATTAATGGGGCTTCCAATTCGGCCCTTGCATATCTTCTGTGTGGGCCTGACGACTTCTCTGATTCTGATGTTGTTCACAAGACCGTAGAAAGCTACCAAGAGGCGTATAGAAAAGGAATCCACCTCAAGCTGGCAGCGCTGGCAGAAGAGAGCAGCGGCAATATCGAGATATGTGACCCTCCCTTTGTGGGTAAGACCTTGACCAGAGAAGAAAGGGATGTGAAAGGACTTAACACTAGGCCCTTCACGGGCCGTATCGCCATGGATTGGGGAGTGAGCAGCTTTTCATCCCTTGTCTCAGGCTACGAAGATAGCGCTGACATGCCGGAGCATGACATTATGGCCTACGGAGGGATGACGGGGGTGGACGAGACAGCGTTGGTTTCAGGCACGCCTTATGAATCAATCCTAGAGTTTCCCCGGGGACCAAAGGCGGGTAGCTTCCTCCACAAGATCATGGAACAGGTGGATTTTTCCAGGGCCGGGGAAGGCGAGCGAGAGGACCTGGTACGTGACCTGCTTGCCGACTATGGTTACGAAGAACAATGGACCGCCGCTATTTGCGGGATGCTGGAAAATACCTTAGGAGCTTCGCTTAGTGAAGAGCATCAAGGCCTTAAATTGTCTCTGGTCCCCACTAATTGTAGATTAACGGAGCTAGAATTCTACTTTCCCATGCGCCTCATAACTCCCACCGACCTGGCCAGTATTTTTGAAGGAGAATCTGTATCATCTTCCATGGCCTATATTCCGGAGAGGATTGAAGCCCTTGAATTTTCTCCAATCAGGGGATTTATGAAGGGCTATATTGACCTAGTATTCCAGTGGAATGGAAAATATTACCTGGTGGACTGGAAGTCAAATCACCTCGGTCCTGACATTGAAGCTTACAACCAAGGCTCCATGGAAGAAGAAATGCTAAGGCATTTTTATGTGCTCCAGTGCCATATATACTGCCTTGCCCTTGATCAGTACCTTAGCCTGAGGTTACCTGGTTATGACTACCAAAGGCATTTTGGCGGGGCGTTTTACATCTTCCTGCGGGGTATGGATGCAGAAAAGGCCCCGAAATACGGGGTGTACGGGACAAGACCTTCGGTTGACTTGATTAAGAGGCTGAGGAAAGGGTTGCTGGAAACAAAGGGAAGCTAGAGTGATCTAGAGTTATGAGTGAGCTAAAGTGATCTAAAGTTAGGAGTGAGCTAGAGTTGGAAGTTGTGGAGGGGGAGTGAGTTTTTTTAGAACAGATGCACGGGAATACGAGGGCTTGTTGGAGGCCGCTTTGCTTCCTGATATCTCGCGCCATTTCGCCCTGTTCATCAATTCATTGGCCGACAAGCCAAGTAACGAGCTTTACCTGGGAGCAGCCCTAGTAAGCTTTGTTACGGAGCAAGGACATATATGTCTTGACCTTTCCCACGCCGAGGGCCGCCCGTTCTATGACCCTCATGGCAGGTACATATGTCACTGCCCTCCCCTGAAGACCTGGCAAAAGCAGCTCCTGCAAAGCGGAGTTGTTGGTAGGCCGGGTGATTTTGTCCCCTTGGTGTTGGACAGCCGCTGTCGTCTCTATCTCCATCGATATTGGAAATATGAAAACTGTCTTGCCACCCATCTTCGGGAAAGAGCACAGAAAAAACTCATAATTCCTGAGGCGAAGGACCTGGGTGGATTACTTCGAAAATATTTTTCTTCCCTTACGGGGGAGGAAATGGACTGGCAGGCCCTGGCCGCCTTTACTTCAGCGACCAAAAAACTATGTGTTATTTCTGGTGGGCCCGGCACCGGGAAGACCACGACCGTTTGTAAGATTATTTCATTTGCCCTGGAGCTGTGTGAGAAGAAGGATGTAAAGATCGCCCTTGCCGCCCCTACGGGTAAGGCTGCTGCCCGCCTTGAAGAGGCCATGAAGTTTCACCGCAATAGCCTTCCGGCAAGTGAGGAGATCAAGGCCAGGATTCCTGTCGAGGCATCCACCATTCATCGATTGTTGGGGTATCGGCAGGGGAGCCCCTATTTTATACACAACAAGGAAAACCCCCTATCTGTAGATATGGTGGTTGTGGATGAGGCATCAATGGTGGACCTTCCCTTGATGGCCAAGTTATTTGATGCGGTTCCGCAGAATGTACCTATTATCTTATTGGGAGACAAGGACCAACTGGCCTCTGTGGAAGCGGGAGCAGTAATGGGGGATATATGTAGCGAGGAGATGGTCCGAGGCTTTTCAAAGACCTATGCAAAGGCCTTCGAACGAATGGTGGGAAAAAGGTCGATCACCTTGCAGGCTCAACAGTGCCCCGAGGGGCTTCAGGACTGCGTGGTGGAGCTTACCAAAAACTACCGGTTCGGGCCTGAAAGCGGTATCGGACAGCTTGCCCGTGCCATCAACAAGGGCGATGCCGACGGTGTTATGAACATTTTGCAAGATTCTCACTACCATGATGTGCAGTGGTATCCTCTGCCCCATAACAGGTTGATGGCTTCTGCGCTGAGGGCCCCGGTTTTGGAAGGCTATGGACCTGTTTGTAAGGCGAAGGATATGCCCCGCGGGTTTGAGCTGTTTGACAGATTCCGAATCCTCTGCGCCATCAGGCAGGGACCTTATGGGGTGGTAGGCCTAAACCGGTTAGTTGAGCGTATCCTGGGTGGAAGTGGGTTGGTGCGGCCTGGTGTAGAACTGTATCCGGGCCTCCCTTTACTCATTACCCGCAACGACTACAGCCTGGGCATCTATAATGGTGATGTGGGAATAGTTGCCCCGAGAGAAGAGGGCAGGGGGGTTGTGGTTTGTTTTAGGAATTTGGACGGATCTTTCCGAGAAATCCATCCATCGAGATTGCCCGATTTCGAGATAGCCTATGCAATGTCCATCCACAAGTCCCAAGGGTCAGAGTTCGACGAGGTAATGATCATATTGCCTGATGTGGATGTGCCCATATTGACAAGGGAACTCATATATACGGCCGTAACCAGGGCAAGAAAGAAAGTGAGTTTATGGGCAAGACCAGACATATTGCAAATCGCAATTTCAAGACGTATTCGCAGGCACTCTGGCCTGAGGGAGGCCCTCGCATGAGTGGGGATGCCACCGAGTGCGCCATCGGAATACGCATCCTCCGTTGAATGGCCGAGCTGAGCGGAATTGTGACGGCCAGAGGTTGCCTCCTGATGCAAGCTATGGAGGGAGCGGAGGCTCAGGGCGGCCATTTGTTTTATGAGTACCGGGTAGGTCAGGGGCGTTGCCACCCCTTTGCCCCCTAAGAACCCTGCGTGATAGTTTCCCATCACAGGGCTCAAGCCTCTCAAAAGGCAGCCCT
>Ga0209834_10000259_pt1 | contig 32666 bp, 26 predicted proteins | sample Mar14236cmmetaG_FD_184134 | JGI IMG/M metagenome (GOLD analysis project Ga0209834, IMG submission 184134) | Marine hydrothermal vent microbial communities from Guaymas Basin, Gulf of California to study Microbial Dark Matter (Phase II) - Marker... ... | reverse complement strand
GCGTACCCTCCGCCTCGCATCTGCAGCACCCTGTAAACGCTTACAGTTCTGTGGGTTGCGATAAAGCGGGGCGTTGTAATCCCGTGAACGGTTACGCGGCTCCAATGGGTGCCGCATTGTTGAGGACAGGATGTTTGGTTTTATAAGAAAGAGTTTTGCAAACAAGATAATGGCTACTGTAATAATCAGTATAGCCCTGGTTATGGCGGCTGAAATTGTCTTGAGAATATACTTCGGGACCAAAGACAGGATGGAGTTGGTAAGAACTCTTAATTTAGACGTGTCCGGATCGATCCATTCCGGCATAACATATCCAATGCATGTTGGAGATAGTAAGGCTATCGAGGGAGTCTTGTCTGATGTCCGTAAAAGGATGGAGAACATCGAGGCATGGATATGCGATTTTGATCAAGTGATAACCTGGTCCACACACGAGGAAAGGGTAAAGACCAGGGTTGCAGATTCCATTCATGGCAAGGAGGCATTGAAGGCCTTAAGCAAGACGTTGAGCTCAGGAGTGACACAAGAAAAAGCATTTTTAGAAGAACTTGCCGGAAGAAAGGTCCTTATTACCATCCAGCCCATTCTGAATCAAGAAGACTGCTATCACTGCCATGGCTCTTCAAGGAAAGTTCTCGGTGGCTTGATAATAGGAACTGACGTGAAGCATGCTTACATGACGGTCGTTGCTGCCAGGAACAGGACTATAGTGATGAGTTTTATTGGAATATCGATTATCATTGCCTTAATTTATGTGATGATGACCAGATTTATCACGCGACCTGTGAAGGATTTGGCTGTTAAGGCAAGAAGATTTGCAGAAGGTGATACTTCTGTTTCGGTAAAAGTAGTTTCAGAGGATGAAATAGGTGTACTGGGCAACTCATTTAACTATATGGTTCAAAGGGCATCTCAATTCAACAAAAGACTTGAAAGTGAAGTCGCTAAAAAAACCGAATTATTAAACGAGAGGACCAGACTTATAGAGCTGTTAGAACAGGCAAACGACCAGCTTAGGGAACTTGATCAGTTAAAATCTACATTCTTGGCAAATATGTCTCACGAGCTAAGGACACCAATGAATTCCATTATCGGATATTCAGATTTATTGCTAGACGGAGTCGACGGACCAATCAACGAGGAACAGGAAAAGAGCTTAAGCAGAATTTCAAATAATGCCAGGCACCTTTTACAATTATTAAATGATCTTCTCGATCTTTCCAAGATAGAAGCAGGAAAAATCGAGATAGAGGCGGAACAGTTCAACCTAAAAGAACTCATTGATTCAGTAGTACCGATATTTGAGGGAACGATAGCCAAAAAAGGCCTTTCACTTGATTTTGATATCGATGAGAATCTGCCTCTGGTCTATGGCGATAAGAATAAGATCAAGCATGTCTTGATGAACCTGCTGTCCAATGCGATCAAGTTTACCGATGAGGGAGGCATAACCATCCGTGCCAGGACATCCGATCGCGGCATTCATCGACTTGGCGAGCCTCCTGTATTTGCAGAGGTCTGTGTAGAAGATACCGGCATCGGGATAAAGAAAGAGGATCTCGGCAAAATCTTTGACAAGTTCGTGCAGGCCGACCTTTCTACTGTTCGCCAATATGAAGGGACCGGGTTAGGTCTCAGTATTGCCAAAGGACTGGTTGAAATGCATAAGGGCATAATCTCGGCTACAAGCAAGTACGGCGAAGGAAGTCGATTTTATTTCACAATTCCTCTGAGAAAAGAGGTCCTCGAAACTGAAAGTGAGCCAATTATAGACCTCGGAGTGGCTGACGAACTGGCTGGGCACTTCGGTGTGCCTGTCGAGACCTTTTTAAAAGACCCTCAATATGAAGGCAGGCCTTTAAGATGTCACGAATACATCCATTGTGGGCAGAAAGATTGTCCGGCCTATGACAGTGAAGAAAGGCGTTGCTGGCTCATTGTCGGGACACGGTGTCCAAGGCAGAAAATCGGTGCTTATCCGGAGAAACTTGCTTGTTGTATCGATTGCAAGATCATACAGAAACTGGTGCTTGGGGCAGACGGTTCCGGGATCTCTGGGGCAAATCCATTGACTATAGATGCCACCTCCCGAAAGTGTATTCTGGCAATAGATGACAATCCAGACGCTATTGATATCATAAGGAAGTCTTTAAAAGATGAATATGAAATAGTAGGTCTTCTCAGCGGTGAAAAGGCAGTTGAAAAGGCCGCAGAGATAAAACCGGTAGCCATTACTCTGGATATCATGATGCCGAATAAGGATGGATGGCAGGTACTGAGAGATCTGAAGAGTGCACCGGATACCCGGGATATTCCGGTAATTGTCCTTTCAATTGTAGATAATAAAAAGCTGGGATTCAGTTTAGGTGCTGCGGAATATATGGTAAAACCTTTAGATAAGAATTTTTTACTAAAAAAGATAAAAGTTCTGGAAAAAACAGGCAAAATACAACGGATACTTGTAGTAGATAGTGAAAAAGATACAGTATCGCTGATCGAACATACCTTGCAAGAAGTCGGGTGTCAGATAAAGACAGCTTACAACGGCCAGGATGCGATAGAACTGGTAAAGAGTTTCATGCCTAATCTGATTATATTAAATCTTACAATGCCCAAGGTGGATGGTTTTGATGTAATCGAGCATATAAAAACAGAAGAAAGTGCTAAAAATATCCCTCTCATTCTTATTACTAAAAAGGACTTGAGTAAAAACGAGAAAGACGCTCTGGACGGAAGGTTACGTGGTATATTAAATAAAGGCAGGCTTAAAGAAGAGGATCTTTTACAAGAACTCAAAGACAGGATTGATGAGATAAAAAAGGCCTGATAGACGGAGACGACATGAAAGAAGCCGAGAAGGTTCCTGAGAAAAAATTGCTGATAGTTGAAGACAATCAGGATAGCCGGGAACTGGTAATAAAGATCTTAAAAAATCGTAATTATCAGCTGATTGAAGCCTTCGATGGAGAAGATGGCCTGGAAAAGGCGATTGCAGAACAGCCGGATATTATTCTCTTGGATATTTCTCTTCCGAAAATGGGAGGTTATGAGGTTGTAAAAAATCTGCGGCTTCGAGAGAAATTTAAGCACACGCCGATAATTGCATTGACGGCCCACGCAATGAAAGGAGATGAAGAAAAGGCCTTACAGGCCGGTTTTAATGGATATATATCAAAACCGATAAATGTACACGAGTTGCCTGATCAGATCGAAAGCTACGCGAAAAAAACTATATGATTTGGCTTAAAAGCCGGACTTTCGGCTTTGCATAAGAGATGAAAGCCTCTCAAAGTGTTTAATCTTCATTGGAGGTCATATTATCCGCCCCTTGAGGCATTTAAAAATGAGATTATCTGCTGGTACCCAACTGCTTACGGCAGGGCAGTTCATTGCAGCGGCCTTTGAATTTTGATTTGTATCCGGCCCTTTCTTGTGTTTGGATTTTCAGGAACAGAATTATACATTTTTCATGATGCTTGTGAAATAATACAATATATAGGGTAGTTAGGTGAATAAAAATAAAATCCTGATCGTTGAAGATAACGTGGATACCGTGGAACTCTTGAAGAAGCGGCTTAGCGCTGACGGGTATGACACCGCTGAGGCATACGATGGCGAAGAAGCCCTTAAGAAGGTTACTGAATATGAACCCGATCTGATTTTACTGGATATTATGATGCCGAAATTGGACGGTTTTGAGGTATGCAGAAGACTCAAAAAAGACGAGAGTACCCGTTATATACCGGTCCTCATGCTCACTGCAAAGGGCGATGTTGACAGCACTTGCAAGGGACTTGATATCGGGGGGGATGACTATCTTGCCAAGCCCTTTGATTATAAAGAGCTCGTTACAAGAATAAGGTCATTGATTAACATGAAGGCGGAGCGTGAGAAGTTGCTAAAAGAGGAAAAAACCGAGGCATTAGAAAAGATGATGGATCAAGTGGCGCATGAGATAAGAAATCCTCTTGTTACCATCGGAGGGTTTGCGCGAAGGATCTCTGAATCTCTTTCTGAAAGTGATCCAAACAGAAAATATCTTAAATTGATTGTACAAAATGTTGAAACACTGGAACATATGATAAAGAAGCTCATCGAGCTACAGGCAACCGTAATATCTTATAGAGAGCCGGTAGATATCAATGAGATTATTGCCAGAGCGATTGAAGAATATAGGCCTGCACTTGAAGAAAATCATATAGAAGTCACGACTGATTTGATGAATAATCTTCCTAATATCTCTGTTGATAAAGAACAGATTAAGATAGCAATTGCACATCTCATTGAAAACGCAATCGAGGCAATGCGGAACAAGACGCGTGCACTAAATATCGCCAGCCGTGTCAGGGAAGGATATATTGAGATCAATGTTTCCGATACAGGGGTCGGCATCCCGAAGGACAAACTGAAGAATATCCTGAACCCCTTTTTTACTTCAAAGATCCACGCCGGACTCGGCCTCACCTATGCGTTGAAGATTATTCAGGCACACAGGGGCACGATCTCAGTGGAAAGCGAACTAGGCAAGGGGTCTACTTTTACGATTAGATTACCTGTAAAAAGACCTGGCAGTCATTTAGATTACAAATAAGTTGATCCCCATACTTGTTCCCATATAGGATAAATTTGGTGCCGAAGGGGGGAGTCGAACCCCCACGGGTTTTGCCCACCACCCCCTCAAGATGGCGTGTCTACCTATTCCACCACTTCGGCAAAACACTATTTAGAAGTCTCGGGTTGCTGAGTTGTTGATGGTATATTATTTTTAGGCTGATCTTCCTTCGGCCAGGCATCCTTAGCCGTTGCATCAGTTTTTTCACCCGGGCCTTTCACAGGTTCTTCAACTCCGGTTACTGGTAATGGACTAGTTTCAACAGATTCAGGAGCTACCGTATCAACAGTCTCTGTGGTCTCTGTGACCTCAGAAATTTCACTTGGCTGTGTGGTATCCTTACCGGTAGTTATCTCCACGTCCTGCATTATCGAATCCTCGACCTTGTGAGCTGACAAATAGGTAAGAATAAGGGCAAAGACCATGAAGAACACTGCCAGTCCTGCGGTTATTTTATGCAGAAAAGATGCTGGTCCGGCACTGCCAAAAATTGTATCACTAGAGCCGAATACAGCACCGATCTCAGCACCCTTTCCTTGCTGAAGCAAGACGGTGAGGACTAAGAGTATACAGACAATAACATAGGCTACTATTAATATAGAATACAAAATATATCCCTTAATTTGCTTTCTTAATTAACTGGTTCGGCAACTCACAATTTGACTAAAGCTTTCAGGTTTAAGAGATGCACCGCCAACCAGAGCTCCGTCCACATCGGGGAGCGCCATTAATTCATTGATATTTTCCGGCTTCACTGACCCACCATACAATATTCGAATTTGTCCTGCAATATCAGAATCGAAAAGGCCAGTCAGCCATGAACGTATATGGATATGGGCATCCTGTGCCTGATCCGGAGTAGCTGTCCTGCCCGTGCCTATTGCCCATACAGGTTCATAGGCAACTACTACTTTATCTGCTTCCGCGCTACTCACTTCTGAAAAACCTGCGGATAATTGCCTCTCAAGTATCTCATGCATAAGTCCGCCCTCTCTCTCCTCTAACTTTTCTCCAATGCATAGGATGGGAAGCAGATCATTTTCCAGTGCGGATTTGACCTTTAAGGCAATAAGGCTGTTTTTTTCTCCAAAAATGTGCCTGCGCTCCGAGTGCCCCAGAATTACCCACTTAATTCCTAATTCTTTGAGCATAATCGATGATATTTCACCAGTAAATCCGCCTTTCTGCTCAAAGTACATGTTCTGAGCCGCCAGTGTCACAAGTTCACTTTCTTTAAGGATTTCACTGGCTGCTGAAAGGGCAGTAAACGGGGGTGCGATTATTACTTCTCTTTCCGACAATTTATCCACCATGGGCAGAAAGACATGAAGGAATTCACGGGTCTCGCCTACGGTTTTGTACATCTTCCAATTAGCAGCTAAAACAGGTATTCGTTTTAAAGAGTTCATTTTTTTCTACACCCCTCAAGTGCCGTTATGCCAGGCAGTTTTTTCCCCTCCAAAAGGCAGAGGAATGCCCCCCCACCTGTGGACATGTAAGATATGTTTTCCACTTCACCGGCCCGGTGAATGGCCAGATCAGTATCTCCTCCGCCTACAATACTGAGTGCCTGACTGCTGCCCACCGCATGCGCCAGGGCCACTGTGCCCCGGCTGAAAGGCTTGAGCTCAAAAACACCCATGGGACCATTCCATACTATGGTTTTGGCATTATAAAGAACTTCACTAAATAGGTTTACTGTTGCAGGCCCTATATCCACTGCCATCCGATCATCAGGAATTTCCTGAATCGGAACGATCCTGGTTACAGCGTTTGTATCAAGACCCTCTGCTATGATACAGTCAACCGGAAGATAGAATTTAATGCCCCTTTTTCTTGCCTTATCAATTAAGGCCTTGGCAGTATCTGTCAGATCTTTCTCAGTAATTGATTTTCCTATATCAATGCCCTGTGCCGTCAGAAACGTATTGGCCATGGCCCCGCCGACTATCAGCTTATCCACCCGGTTCATTATATTGTTAATGGCCTCCAGCTTGCCGGATATTTTGGCCCCGCCCAGAATTGCCACCAAAGGTCTGGCAGGTTCTTCCAAGGCCTTTTTGAAATATAAGAGTTCCTGTTTTATAAGAAAGCCTGCTCCACACCTTTTCACTATACCTGGCACTCCGGTCACTGAAGCATGGGCTCGGTGGGAGACCGCAAAGGCATCATTTATATATACATCAGCTAATTTTGCCAGGGCCTTTACAAATCCGGGTTCGTTTTGTGTTTCTCCTTGGTAATACCTTAAATTTTCAAGCAGCTGCACTTCTCCATCTGACATTGAGCTGACTCGTTTCTCCACTTCATCTCCAATGCAGTCGGGGGCCAAAGGCACCTCTTGGTTTATAATTTTTTCAAGACTAGCAGCTACAGGTCTCAGACTCCATTTTTCTATCCTCTGTCCCTTTGGACGGCCAAGATGCGAGCATAGTATCAGTCGCGCCCCGGCCTCAATGGCGTAACGAATGCTTGGCAGGGCTGCTTTAATACGGTTGTCGTCCGCGATATTGCCTGAATCGTCCAGAGGGGTGTTGAAGTCCGTTCTCATCAGGACCCTTTGGCCTTTCAATGGAATTTCGTCTATGTATTTGATCATTACAGTATCTCCTCCTAATTTCTTTCAACTAAATTGGAGATAATCCAAATTTTCAAACCAGAAACATCTCTTCCTCTATCTGAGTGGCATGCTTACCCTTGTAAATTGAGCCATTTCTGCCGTCAATACTCAAAAAGTCACCGGAACGAATTATGTGACCGTTTAATCGCGCAAAGCCCAGATTTTCAGAAACCTGCAGTTGTTTGCAGCCCACAATGCAATTTTTGTCAAGGCGAAATGCAATAATAGCTGCATGAGATGTCTGCCCTCCCTTTGCTGTGAGAAGGCCGTCAGCTGACGTAATTTCTTTGATATCGTCCGGAACGGTATCTGAGCGGATCAGGATCAATAGAGTTCCTGGTTCTTTCTCGCGCAAGGATTTAATTTCAGATATGGTGAATACGGCCTTCCCCGTCATGGCCCCTCCGCTGACTCCAATGCCTTTGCCCAGGTAATCGGCCGCCAACTCTGCAGAGTATACGAAAACCTGAACGATATGTCGTCTCTTTGTAGTCGTATTTCGGCTTTGGAGTATGAAGAGCCTGTTGCTCTCCATGCCTTCAAATGTAAACTCAATCTCTTGGGAATCCCACCTTTTTTTGTAGATGAGTTCTTTTGTCATAGATAACAGAGAATTATAGATCTCAGGGAAATTTTTTTCTAAAGTCATTTCAGAATCAAGACCCATAGCCTTTTGTTGCTTTATTGAAATCGGATATGTTGAAACCAGACCACTTACAATATCATCACCCTGATTCCCGGTAGTAAAATCGCCCCATAGGCAGATATTATCTATATTGTCAGTATGGACCGGCGTGAAGGCAACACCGCTCCCAGAAGTTTCAGCAAGATTTCCATAGGCCATGGCCTGTACTATCACAGCCGTTCCCCAATAATCGGATATTTCCATTATTTCTCTGTAATTTTTTGCTTTTTCAGACTGCCAGGATGTAAAAATCAGTCGTATAGCTACAAGAAGTTGCTCAAAGGGGTCCTTTTCCAGCTTTAAACCGTGATCCAGCATAGCTCGCTGATAGGCCAGGGCCAATTCTTTCATCTGCTCTCCGGTAAATTCCCTTTTCTGTTTTATGCCGTATCGTTGCTTGTGACTACTAATGAGCTCGTTGAATATCTCACGGTCCAGATTAAAGGCCATAGCCCATGATTGAATAAATCTTCGGTAATTGTCCCATGCAAACCATGCGTTTCCTGTTGTTGTTGCCAAGCCCTCTATGATTTCGAGGTTACTGCCCAAATTAATAATTGTTGACATCATCCCAGGCATGGAGATGGCCGCTCCGCTCCTTACCGATAAAAGCAATGGATTTGATGGATCTCCAAACTTGCGCCCGCTTTGATACTCTATCTCCCCAATTGCTTTCTGAAGCTGTGACTTGAATTCTCTGTATACACTGGGCAGTTTCCGGATAATCGGATAGCACCTGAAGACCTCGGTGGTAACTATTACTCCCGGTGGAACAGGTAGTCCCTCCTGTGCCAGAAGCACCAGGTTAAAGCCTTTGTTGCCGAGGTGTATAAGGTTGTTTGTTCGTTCATTCGGGTTGTGTATAGTACATAAGATCTGATTGGGATCATAGCTTAACATCAAATCAAGGTCCTTATGATCCAGTCTTTCTTTCTGCTCTCCAAGCACCTGATATACCCGGGCAATAAAGTTGTCCAGATACTGAAGACCAAAGGTGCCGGAGATAAGATCTCTAAGGAACCACTCTGTTATCTGAAGAATCAGTTGGGTCTCGTTTTCACTCTCTTTTATTGAAGTTTGATACTTTTGCAGTAGATTGTCTTTATTCAACTGGCGAATAATAAGGGATATATTGTCCTGATGGGGACTTATGTAATAGACATGGATAATATCCTTAACTCCATCAGACAACCCTCTTACTACGTCCTGATACTGGGAAAAAGCAAATCGCCGGACCTCAAGTGATTTTTCCAGCAGGGCGATATAGGTGGCAAACTTTCTGGAATACACTCCGTCCAGCTGTACGGCTCTCCAGAAGAGACGTAGATATCTCAAAATCCGCACAAAGATGGGTCTTGAGATAAAAGTTGAATCTATCTCGGCTATCAAGCGTTCGAAATGTATGTTGGCCAGATTTTCCAAGCGGAAACTGAGACTGAGGGCATCAAACTTTCGCTCATGGTAGCGGCCATACATTGAAGGAATGTCCATTGTTATATGCCGCTTGTGGTATATATCCTCCCGGATTTCAAATCGTTCTTTGCTGAGTATGATGCCCTTAAGGACATCAAGCTGGTCCAGGATTACCTCAAGACAATATTCCGGATCGTTATCCACATCCAGGACCTCAAGTACCTTGTCTAATCCCTCAAAACCCTGATTTTTGGCCTCCTCAATATGATGACGGATTTCATGGGTACCGAGCTTGTACTTATGAGTTTCGAGCCGGTACATCCGCACGAGAAGTTCAACACGCCTTCTCTCTTGAGTGGAGATGTCAGAGATTTGACTCAATACTTGAGATAGCTGTTCCTCTTTCAAATTCAGCAGACTATCTATATTACGGGTAAATTCTTTTGTACCCAATACATACGCAAGATGCTTTATAAGCCTGTTGACTTGATCTACGTATGGGCCACCGGCAGGAATCTGTTCCAGGATCTCAGGGGGCAAAAAGGAGGCCAATTCTTCCTTTTGCCTGCTAAACCAAAAGCACAAAATCGCCTCAATAAAATCGACAATGCGATTATTACTCTCAACGTGGCTTTGTTTTCTTAGAAAATGTATAAGGACATCCTTGCGATGAGTTATCTCGTCCAGCTCTGTTGAAACGTCCCTAAGGAGACCTTCCGCCCCTATCTCATTGAAGTAAATCGGTAAAATCTTAGCCAGTTGTTTGACCAGATTGTAAGTCGGTTTTATGTCGCAGTTAAGCAGTCTGCTGACGTCTTTCTGAAACAGGTCTGTATCCCGGATACATGTGCCTGCCAGCTTAAGGTTTATAATAAGGGCTGACAATAGCGTGCCGGAGATATTGGTCTTTTGTTCTATAAATTTCAGCCAGACGCGAATATTCTGCAGATGAGCAGGATTGCTTAATACATGCCATTCGGCATCTACGCCCTTAATTCCAGGCGGTTGAAAGCCGAACCGAACGACTTGATTGAAAAAGATCTCTATAAGCCTTGTATTGTCCCTGCGGACGATTTCTGAACCCAGGGCCTCTATGCATTGAAGGGCAGTCCTTGGGAAATTGCCTACTTGCTGCTTTAGAAGCTCAAAGCCTCTGGAAAGGATCTCTTGAAGCTGCTCCAGATCCGCATTGCGTATAAGATACAAAAATCTGCGGTTGATCTGACGAAGGATTTCTTCATGGATCGGGGCCAGACCTTCTATTTCAATAAGATAGAATGGAAATAAAAGACTTAATTCTGCCTTCTGTTTCCGAGAGGTCTGCTCTTTTGATGACACGGATGAGATTTGATATGACAGCCGGCCCATCTCCTGGACGATCTTTCTGTAATGATTCACTATATCCAGATAGCTCTGGCGTTTGGCCAGCTCCAAAACATCTTTTTCCTTAAGAGGCGCCTTCTTCTCGATTTCCAGATCTTTCAAAGAGGATATGAAATGTTTGTGAGAGACCGGTTCAATGAGTCTTATGATCTCTTCCAGATCTTCAGAATCCAGCTCCATGGACCCACATTCAATAGAGCGGTTCAACCAATTAACAGGGTCTTCCTGCTCAAGCCAGTAAAGAACAGTAGCTTTCTGAACTTCTATAAGAAGTCTTCCCGCTCCATCCCACAAGTCTGTAGAAATCTTCCGATCCACCAGGCGCTTAGAAAAATTTTGTATAAGGCGTGGTACAGGATGATAGCTGCGGGCGATAGCCTTGATCACATGCTCATTGGATTCCTTAAGGCTGTGCAAGGTATGCTCAACAGCGGGCATTATTCTCAAGAGCCTTTCAGTATCTACTTTTTGAATAATTTTTTCCAGAAAGGCCAAGAGCCCCTCTACGGCTTCTGCCTTTTGCTCCTTTTTAGGGGCATCGGAGATGACATTTGAAAAGGTATCCAAAAGTAATTTAACGGCCTCAGGCCCTTGGGAGGAGCGGCTGTAAACAGCAAGATTCTTGAGGGCAAATGACCTCAGATCTCTTATTACGATTTCCCAGTTGCGAAATGGATGATGAAGCTCAAAAAGAAGACTATCTAAGGCCTTGATTATGCCCTGATAATCCTTGACTGCCTCCTGGAGAATCTGGTAGCGGGAGTCAAATTCTGCTTCCTGGACTGCTGTGGCCTCCAGATTGGCGCGAAGGGCTTCCGATAATATCATTTTTGTACTTATTTATTCCCTCAAAATACGCGAGCCTTTTGCAAAAAACAGAATTTTGCAAAAGGCTCGCGTTAACGATTACATTATATTTCCGTCACTAAAGGGCCTTGTGAGCATTCATATGAAGTATCAGATCCAATATCCTGTTTGAGTATCCCCATTCATTATCATACCATGACATGATCTTGATCAACTTGTCTCCAATAACTTTGGTACATGCACCATCCACAATAGAGGACCTGGGATCTCCTATGAAATCAGTGGAGACCAAGGGTTCATCTATGTATCCAAGAAAGCGGTTGGTAGCCAGCTTGATTGCCTCGTTTATCTCAGATACAGTAGCGTGTTTCTCCACCTGGGCCACAAGATCTACCAGAGAAACGTCAGGGGTAGGGACTCGGACTGCCAAACCGTCAAATTTACCTATAAGCTCAGGAATGACCTTGCTTACTGCTGCCGCGGCACCTGTCTTGGTAGGGATCATATTAACAGCAGCGGCCCTTGCCCGTCTGAGATCACAGTGGGGGAAATCAAGCAGTCTCTGATCGTTTGTATAGGCATGTACAGTATTAATAAGCCCTGCGACTATACCAAATCTGTCCAATATTACTTTAGCCACCGGGGCTAGGCAGTTGGTGGTGCAGGAGGCATTAGATACGATATGGTGACTGGCTGGATCGTAGTCGTCTTCATTGACACCCATCACAATCGTGATATCTTCATGCTTCGCAGGGGCCGTTATTACGACCTTTTGCGCGCCGGCCTCCAAATGCCCTCGTGCAAGATCGGCATCACTGAATCGCCCGGTAGCTTCTATTACATATTCCACATCCATTTCCTGCCAAGGCAACTGGGATGGTTCCCCGATGGCTGTTATCCGGATATCTTTGCCGTCCACAATTATTCCCTGATTTGCCTGCCTCACGTCGAGAGGGAATGTCCTCATTACAGAATCATACTTTAACATGTGAGCCAGTGTATGGGTGTTTGTCAGGTCATTTATGGCCTCAATTCTGATATCTTCAAATTCTTTATATAGTTTAGAAGCCCTGAAAATGCTTCTTCCAATACGTCCGAAACCATTTATGCCGACCTTAATAGTCATATCTGCACCTCCTGGCAGCTAATATTCAGGATTAATTATATTGGTTGGGTCTTGATCAGTGTTCCTGTCAACACGGTATCAAACCGTAGAATAATCAAACAAGGAATTTAGAGTCGTCGAGATTTTAAAGCAATTTCCTTCTATATTAATAATTCCCGGTTTTGTTATTCGATATTTAAACGTCAGTTCTAGTGGTCAAAATGATAATAAAGATCACAGGTTACTTTTTCAGAATTGCCGTAGCTTGGTTAATACTTTTTCTGCTGTAATCTACCACTTCATCCGCCAATTCATGAAGGGTCTGATTCTTATTTCTACACTGGCATAATTTAATCAACATGGGAAGATTTACCCCTGTTATGACCTCGACTTTGTTATCCTCTAAAAAGGCAAGGGTCATATTGGCCGGAGTCCCGCCGAACATGTCCGTAAGTATCAGCACGCCATCGCCCGTATCTACTTCCTTAATAGCTGTGAGGATTTCAGACTGCAATTTATTTATCGGCTTTGACGGATCTATAGAGAGGGCAATCATCTGTTCAGCCTGACCCACGATAAAAACCGTCGTTAATAACAGCTCATCAGCAAGACGGCCATGGGATGTCACGACAACGCCTACCATGTATTTATCCCTCCAGTTCCAAGTCTCTGTGTGTGACGATAACCTCCTCATCAGCTCCTGTAAATATTTCTTTTAGATGCTCTACAATAGCAACACTTCTGTGCCGACCTCCTGTGCATCCCACGGCAATCACAAGATAAGATTTACCTTCATTTCTGTATTTTGGGATAAGGTATTTTAAAAGGTCTTCGGCGTATTTGAGAAATTCTATAGTGTCTTCCTTTTCCAAGATATAGTTCCGGACTTTATGGGCACATCCATTTAATGAACGCAACTCCGACTCGAAGAATGGATTCGGCAGGAATCTGACGTCCAGGACCAGATTGGCATCGGCAGGAACCCCGTACTTAAAGCCGAATGACAGTATATGTATCACGAGTTGATCCAGACGTTTTCTAGGGGAGTAAAGTCTGACAATACCCAGCCTTAGCTGATGAACATTGAAATCTGAGGTATCAAACAATTTGTCGGCACATTCCCTCAGCCCTATCAGATGTTCCCTCTCAGCATGTATTCCTTCAAGGATATTGCCCCTGGGTTTCAAGGGATGCCGGCGGCGGGTCTGGCTAAATCTCTGTACTAAAATTTCATCCTTTGCATCGAGAAACAGAATTTCCAAATGGAATCCTTCTTCTTTAATTTGCGTAAAGATAGACTGATATTGATCGAGAAAGCTCTCTTCCCGCACATCCATCACAAGGGCCACACGGGTCGGCATTGTAGAGACATTTTCTTTAAGGAACAGAAACTCTGGCAGAAGGGCTATCGGAAGATTGTCCACACAGTAGTAGGCCATGTCCTCAAAGGCTTTTAATGCAGTGCTTTTACCAGATCCGGACATGCCGGTTATTATTACCGCTTGAACCAGTCTGACCGGATTATCCGATTCAGGGGTTACTACCGACGCATCTTTCCGGGACTGGATCTGTACAGATTTGTCATTCACTTTCCGTTCTTTGTGTAAGGCTCTGAGGGTTTTAGCCTTAGTCATCTATTTCTTCAATTACCTTTTGAATAGAATGTGCGTCCGGCGCCTCCATAATTCGTTTTTGTAGCTTCCTGATCTTTAACAACCTTGAAACTTTTGCCAATATTTTGAGATAAGAGGTGGCGAAGTTGTTAGGAGCAAGCAACAGAAATATAATGTGCACCGGGGAATTATCCATTGCATCAAAGGGGATACCGGATGGACTCCGGCCGATTACTATGAGCATACGGCTCATCTCGGGGAGTTTCCCATGTGGAATCGCCACTCCACCACCAATACCCGTACTGCCCAATTGTTCACGCCCTTTGAGGACAGATAATACAGCATCCTGATTCAAGGCGGGTTCTATTTCCGCCACCCTTTTGGCCAGTCTAGCCAGTGCCTCTTCCTTGGATTTTGTATTAAGATCAGGGATAATACATCTGCTACAAAGAAAATTCAGTATCTTCACGGTTATTATGGTTCGACCAAACCCAAAGCGCCGTCCATACGCCGGTAAAGGACGTTTATTGCGTTGGTTTCAGCATTGGTGAACATCATAAAATTTTGATTCAGAGACTGAAACTGAGCAGCTGCTTCCTCAACAGCCATAGGTTTGGCATCCATTTTTTTTGTAGTAATTATACCCAGATCCTCTTTTCCGGTTTCAGGAGGCGGCAACACATCTGAAAGATCCGGCTCTGAAACGGAGCCGCCCCCTCTCTTACTGCGAATTTTTTCCTTATATCGCTTTAATTGCTTATAAATTTTGTCTGATACCAAGTCTATAGCGGCCCGCATTTCATTCTGTTCTTCCTTTGCTGCTGCCCTTACGCCATCTCCAGAAATCGTAACCTCTGCTGTATGTCTGAATTTCTCAACTGATAAAACGACATTTACATCAATGGGACCATCTGTATATTTATTGAGTTTTTGGAGTCTGTTTTCAGCATATTCGCGCAATGTATCCGAAGGTTCTAAACGTCTAAATGTCACATTGATTTGCATATTATTCCTCCAAATAGAGATTTAGCTAATTGCTAATTTTTTTTAAATTACAATTTATTGCAGGGCGCTTGCGGCGACTGGAAGGCAGAATACCCAGCAGATCTCTGTATTTTGCTACAGTTCGTCTTGCAATGCGTATATGTTCCTTGGCTAACATTTCCACAATCTGTTTATCACTGTATGGTTTAGCTGGAACCTCTGCCTGGATTATCTGACGAATTTGTTCTTTTACAATATAGGATGCTATATCAGAGCCGTCATCCCTGCCTAGACTCGCGCTGAAAAAGAACTTGAGTTCAAAAGTACCTTGCGGTGTATGGACATATTTATTTGTTGTTACTCTGCTTATGGTGGATTCGTGCATTTCTATGTCATCCGCCACGGTTTTGAGTATTAAAGGCTTTAGATAGGCTATTCCTTTGTCCAAGAATTCCCTCTGGAAACCTACAATGCTTTTAGTGACTTTGTAGATAGTCTTTTGCCGCTGCTGGATACTGCGAATCAGCCAAAGCGCAGACTTGAGTTTGTCCTGTATGAAGTCCTTGGCAGAGGAAGAAGCGATTCCATTTTTAATGGCATTGCGATAAAAGGAATTTATTCTCAACCTCGGCATGTCTTCGTCATTCAAAGCAACTACATACTCATCGTCTACTTTATAGACATAAATATCAGGAACAATATATCGGATATCTTCGTTGCTAAATGGTCGTCCAGGACAAGGTTCCAGGCCGGTTATTATTTCAATTGCCCGGGCTATTTCCTCCAATGACTGATTGGTGGCTTTAGCCATAGCCTGATAATTGTGTCGCTCAATATGGTTAAGGTGCTCCCTTACGAGGGTTAAGAGCAATGGGTCATTGATGCCCAAGTGTTCCATCTGGATCAACAGGCATTCCTTGAGGTCCCTGGCTGCCACACCAACTGGATCGAAGGTCTGGACTCTTTTTAATACATCCTCTACATTTTCCGGAGTACATCCGACTTCTTCAGCTATTTCTTCAACAGTAGTCTTGAGATAACCATTTCGATCAAGATTGCCGATAATAAGGCAGGCATTTTTACGCTCTATGTCGTTGAAATGTGACATCTGAAGTTGCCACAACAGATGTTCTTCCAGTCCTTCAGTACGAGCAAATAAGTTTTCATAATTTGGGGTCTCTTTTTTTTCAAAGGAATGTGAAGGAAGTGAGGTCCTGTTATCGTCGTCCCAGAAATCCTTCCAGTTTATATCCTGAATTGCCTTGTCTTCCCACGGTATTTTCTCAAGTTCAGAGGAAGCCAGAGTGGGAATTTGAGTCTCGTGTGAGATAATTTCATTTTCTTGTAGATCGATGTTACTGTTAGTATCTTTTGACGATGAGATATCTTCTGATTCAGCTTCCTCCAGAACAGGATTAATTTCTAATTCCTGGTCAATCGTTTCAACTAGTTCAACTTGGGAGAGTTGAAGCAGTTTAATAGCTTGCTGCAGCTGGGGCGTCATCACCAGTTGCTGTGCCAGTTTAAGTTGTTGACGAAGCTCTATCATCTGAATGTATCAACAAAAATTAGATAAGCTGCAAATAGCTTATAATGTAAAATTTTCCCCTAAATATATTTTCCGTGCAATGTTGCTTGAAACGATGTGTTCGGGAGTACCTTCCTCGTTAATAACTCCCAAATTAACAATATAGGCCCGATCACATACAGTCAAGGTTTCGCGAACGTTGTGATCTGAAATGAAAACTCCTATTCCCTTGGCCTTCAGGTCCTGTATTATCTCCTGCAAATCGGAGACAGCCAGCGGATCAACACCCGCAAAGGGTTCGTCAAGAAGAATAAATGAGGGATCTGTGGCAAGGGCCCGCATAACCTCCACCCGTCTTCGCTCTCCTCCTGAAAGCGACTGTGCTTGTTGATCAGCGAGAACGGAAAGTCCCATGTTGTCTAAGAGCTTAGGGGCCTTGCTTTCTATTTCCCGGCGGGACAGACCCATTGTTTCCATCACAAGGCGTATGTTATCAGCAACCGACAGCTTTCTGAATACCGAGGGCTCCTGAGGTAAATAGGTTATACCCTTACGGGCCCTCTCGTGCATCGGCAAATTGGTTACATCCTCGCCGTCAAACAAAACCTTTCCGGCATCAGGTCTAATGAGACCGGCAATCATGTAAAATATAGTAGTCTTTCCGGCACCGTTCGGGCCCAACAATCCTACTATACTATGGTCTGTCAACTCAAGGCTTATGTCATTGACCGCTGTCCGTTCACCAAAACGTTTTACCAGTCTTTTTGCCTTCAGTTCACTCATATATTCTTTAACGGTAATAATTGGGGATTTCTTTTCATGTTTTTTACTCCGCCGGATAGATAATCGCCTCAACCTTTGCCCCGCTGCTTCCTTCAACTATACTTCGATCTTCATTAATAAAAAAGATTATCCGTTTTCCACTTACCCGGCTGGGGCCTTCCATAACCTGGGCCTTACCTGTAATAGTTATCTTTTCGGCTGATTTATCGTATACAGCCTGTTCTCCGGTACCAACACGCTCACCGTGGATTATACGCACATGACCTGTGGCCACTGTCTTTTCAACTGTCCTTTTCGTCTCTGCCCCTTGCTCTCTCTTTTCATAAAAGACCTCAAGTTTGTCCGAGTGTATTACAAGTTTTCCTCTAGTGGTTTTTACATTCCCTGTGAATACCACTACACCTGATTTATCAATAGCCTCCATCACATCACTCTCTATATGGATTGGGAGTTTACCCTCGTCTTCCACAGGGGTGGGCATGGTTTCCGTAGTTCCTATCTGGGCCTTAGCCATCGAACAGTAGAAATGTATAAAAATAAGGATGCAAAACCAGATAATCAGAGCTATGTTTCCGACTCGGCACATCTGTAAGTATATAAAAAAATTTTGACACTTCATTATTAATTCCTCTCAGGCGTCTAAAGGTCTGGAATTGCCTTTCACTTAAAGTTCCAGCTTGCCGGTTTCCGGCAGGATGGTTGTCTGCCTCCTTACTGTAAATTTACCATTTTGAAGATCATACTCAAGCCCTTCGCCCTTCATTTCCAGACCGTCTCCCTTGATAAACACCCTGTCTTCGGTCCAGAAAAGTCTCTTTTTCTGGCTGAAATACATAGTTTCTGAAAAGAGTGTAGCGCCACCTTCAGAGTGTATTTTTACATTGCCGTTTAGTGACATTTCATCATCATCAATTCTGTATACACCCGAATCAGCAGTAACAATAACATGACCTCCTCCAGTGGGGAAAAACTTTATTCTTATGGTTTCAATATCCATGATATTTTTGTCTTCATAGAGTCGGGCTGATTTTGCCCTTAGGACCCACTGGGTGTCTTCACCTATATTTCTTGTATAACGAACACCTTCAAAGGTAAAATCAGACTTCATTTTTCTGAAATCTGTGGTCCAGAGATCATTTGTAATCCGGCTTTGTTGCCACGGACTCCATAAAGCTATTAAAAAAAGGAGGGCGGCAAGTATCCAGAATAGATATTTTTGTTCAAGTTTCATGTGTCGGCCGTCGATTTTACAGGATGCTTAGATAGGAGATTCATGGCAAGCAGGATTTCTGTTCCGGGTAATAAGCGAACACTAAATCAGTTATTAAGGTAAAAATTCAGGAATTCACTCCTCCTGTTTTGGCTTTTAAGGATAAGTTCGCAGGCCTCTCTGACCGCGCCCTTTCCCCCTGGTTTTTGTGTAACATAGTCAGCATGGTCTTTCATGGACTGTGTAGCGTTGGCAACTACTATGGCAAGACCTGCTCTTCGAAGAAGGGGTAAATCCACCCAGTCATCTCCTATATAAGCAAATTCTTTATCTGTTATCCCCAGCTTTTCCTTTATCTCCTCATATACTTCCATTTTGTCAGGCGTCCCCTGATATATCATCTTTATGCCTAACTCCTCGGCCCTTATAGTAAGGGCACGAGAAGAGCGGGAGCTTATAATAGCTACACGGATTTCAGCCAGACCAAGCAGCTTAAGGCCAAGCCCGTCATGCACATGAAAACTCTGCACCTGTTCCCCTTGAGAGGTATATACGATACTTCCGTCGGTCAGCACTCCGTCAACATCCAGAGCAACAAGTCGGATGTTGCGGGCCTTTGTCATGAGCAGTTCTTTATCTATATGCGCCATCTAAAAATGCAATGTTGGATTTTGAATGCTGAATTGTGAGTTGTGAAAGAAGATTTAAAAGGCATATACCTTAATTCAACGTTCAGCACTCAACATTCATAATTTAGTCTACCGCCTGTCTGATTCTGGAAAGGACCTTCAGCAGATCTGCGGCAGCTTCAAGGGAAAGACTATTGGGACCGTCGCAAAGCGCCTCGTCCGGATTTGGATGGACTTCCAGAAAGATCCCGTCCACTCCTGCTGCCATCGCAGCCCTTGCAAGGGTGGGCACGAATTCTCTCTGGCCTGACGAGCATCCATCCCCACCGCCCGGGAGTTGGACACTGTGTGTAGCGTCAAACACCACAGGAACCCCAAATTCCTTCATTATTGACAGGCTACGCATGTCAACCACCAAGTTGTTATAGCCAAAACAGGTGCCCCTTTCAGTAAGGATTATCTGGTCATTTCCACTCTCTTTTATCTTGGCAACTGCATGTCTCATTTCCCAAGGGGCCATGAATTGTCCCTTTTTTATGTTGATTGGAAGACCTGTTCGGGCTGCTGCCTTTAAAATATCAGTTTGTCTGCATAGAAAGGCCGGTATCTGTATGCAGTCAAGGACCGTTGCAACCGCATCCGCCTGGTCAGGAGTGTGCACATCTGAGATCACAGGCACATTCAGTTCCTTTTTGATGACGGAAAGCATCTCAATGCCTTTATCCAGGCCCGGTCCCCTGTAAGAGCTTATGGATGTCCGGTTTGCCTTATCAAAGGAAGCCTTAAATAGATAGGAAAAACCGTAATCCTTGGCAGCCCGGGCCATGGCCGTTCCGATGAAAAGAGCGGTTTCAATGTCTTCCAGCACGCAGGGTCCTGAAATGAGTAAAGGGGACTGATTGATACCGACAGTGAGGCCGCCTATATGCACGTTTGTTACTTGGATATCTCTTGTATTCATTGCTTCATGCCTTGAGCCTTTTTGAAAGTGCGGCATGTATAAATGCTACAAACAGGGGGTGGGGATCAAGAGGCCTTGATTTGAACTCGGGATGGAACTGGCAGGCAAGAAACCATGGATGTTGAGAAATCTCGATTATTTCCACCAGTTCACCATTTGGACTCAGACCGGTAAAACTGATTCCAGCGTCCTCAAGGACCTTGCGATAGGAATTATTGAATTCGTACCTGTGACGATGCCTTTCGGAGATATTGGTGACTCCATATGCAGCATGGGCCTTGCTACCCTTGGTCAAACGGCACGGATATGCACCAAGGCGCATAGTGCCTCCCATATCAGTGTCTTCATCTCTTTTTTGTATTTTATCGGTACGGTAGTCATACCACTCCGTCATTAGATAGATTACCGGATCAGGTGTACTCGATTCAAACTCGGTACTGTCAGCCAGGGGCAGACCGGCTACATTTCTGGCAAATTCAACAACCGCCAGCTGCATTCCCAGACAGATACCCAAAAAAGGCACCTTGTTTTCTCTGGCATAAGTAACGGCTTCAAGTTTTCCAGATATCCCCCTTGAACCGAATCCCCCCGGTACTAAAATACCATCGGCATCTGAAAGCAGGTCCTGCAGCTGTCCGCCCTGTATTTCCTCCGAGTTAACAAAGTCTATTTCGATTTCGGAGCTGTTTGCAACACCGCCGTGGGAAAGGGCCTCATTTAAGCTTTTGTAGGACTCCTTGAGGTTAACATACTTGCCTACCATGGCAATCCGCACTTTGTGTTGTGGTTTCTGAATCCTGTCAATAAGATCTTCCCACTCGGTAAGCACCGGCGCCCTTGTCCACATGTTAAGGGATTCGATAATGCGTTCGTCCAGCCCTTGTTCGTGAAATCGTAGCGGGACTTCATAGATACATTTTACGTCTTTGGCTGCAATAACCCGATCTTCTTCTACATTACAAAACAGTGAAATCTTTGACTTGATATCTTGCGAAAGGCTAATCTGGGTGCGGCAAAGCAGGATGTCCGGCTGAATTCCTATGGATAGAAGTTCTTTGACACTATGTTGTGTCGGCTTTGTCTTTAGTTCACCTGCTGCCTGTATATAGGGCACATATGTCAAATGGATATAAAGGGTATTTTCAGTACCCAGGTCGCTCCTTAACTGTCTGATAGCTTCTAAAAACGGTAGACCTTCAATATCTCCTACTGTACCCCCTATTTCTATAATGGCTATATCTGCTTCACTGTTTAACTGAAGAATTGCCTGTTTGATCTCATCGGTTATGTGAGGGATGACCTGAACCGTACCCCCGAGGTAATCTCCCCTTCTCTCCTTAGTGATAACGCTATAATAAATACGCCCTGAAGTGTAATTATGTCTCTGGCCCAGCTTGGCATGGGTATATCGCTCGTAATGTCCAAGATCCAGGTCTGTTTCAGCGCCGTCCTCTGTTACGTAAACCTCACCGTGCTGGAAAGGGTTCATGGTACCGGGATCCACGTTTATGTATGGATCAAGCTTCTGGATGGTAACCCGAAGCCCCCTGGCTTCGAGCAATGCACCTATGGAAGCGGCAGCCAGCCCCTTCCCCAGAGATGAAAGGACACCCCCGGTGATAAAAATGAACTTTGTCTTCATATTTATAAAATCCTACAAATAAAAGGCTGTATCATTAAAGCTCATATGACTTGATTGATTATTATCAAAAATAACATTATCCATTTTTATCAGCTCCTCATTTTTCTATTCCTTCCCTTGCAGGCACTCCCTTGCCGAAGTAATGCTTGATCCTTCGCACTTCCGTCACCAGATCGGCTTGCTCTATTATTTCTTCGTGCGCCCATCTGCCGGTAAGTATGAGTTCTACATTCTTAGGCCGTCTTTCCAAAAGGTTCCTTATGTCTTTTAAGGGAATGACCCCGAAATGAACGGCCGTGTTTATTTCATCAAGTACGATCAGATCATATTTCCCTTCTTCCATAACCTGCATTATTTCATCAAGGCCGGCCATTGCCACTCCTATTTCTTTTTCAGAGGGCCTTCCCTTAATGAATCTGCCTGAGCCGTACTGACGAACAGTGACTTGTTCACCAAATTTTTTAAGGGCCTTTATTTCACTGAATTCACCAAATTTCAGAAACTGGCAGAACAATACCTGCCAACCAGCTCCAACCGCTCTGAGGATCAATCCAAGAGCGGCGGTAGTCTTTCCCTTTCCGTTGCCGGTATAGACATGAATATAACGCGTCTCTTCCTGCAAGTGGCTTCCTTGAATTTTTATGGGAAAATTGGGCTCAAAATCTGAAAAGGCAGCATTAGCGTATTTTTAACCAAGTCTACCATGGCTCCGCCTACTGCATCAGGTGAAAGCGCGGTGACCTCAGGGTCTTTTATTTTCCCTTTGATTTTTACCGGAAACGCTACAACAGCAGCATCCTTCCCTCCTATGACCTTCCCCAGCAGAGGCACCTTTGAGATAATGACGTCTATGGTCTTTAACGGGGCCACCAATACAGTCATATCCGCATCCATGTGGTCCAGATCAATTGTCCCACTGCCGAAGAGGTTTAAGCCTTTCCCTTTGATTATAGCATAATCAATAATAAGCTTGTTGTCCTTTATATAGCCTTTAATATCCATTAAGGAAAAAGGAAAGCCTTTGGTAAAAAGATCCGGAAGCCCATTTTGGGAAAAAAGGTCTATGACGTTAAGAACGCTGAATATTTTAGAAAGCATTGTCATTCGTCTTATGGTGCCATCGGAAGATCTAAGTTCAACCGTGCCCCGCTGCCAGTTGCCGGGTGTCCCTTCAATATCTGCATTAAAGACAAAAGAACCCTCTAATATATCTTGGTCATAGCCGAGGCATGAAAGCAGATCTTGGAAAAGTACCTCTTTTTCGTGATTAGTAGAAATGGCCAATTTGGCCAGTTCATGGCCGAGTCCTGAACGCCAGGTACCGGTGGTATTGAGGCCGCAGATTGTTCCGGAGGATACAGAACCAGCTATTTTCCCCTGAGGCAAGAGTTTCACTTGGCCTATCAGGGGTTGCCAGACATAATCAATAACTTTTTGGTCTTTATCCGGAAAGGCTGGCTCTTTACTTTTTGTAAATTTAAACCTATCCAAATCGAAGTTGATTTTGCCTGTAATAGAAAGGAAAGAATTTGGTGCTTTGTGAATATACGCAGGGTCGTTGAAAGGATATTTTTCTTTATATGGATCAATGAAACTGGATAGATTCTTAAATGAAAGAGACCCGGATTTCAGATCTAGGTCCAAATCAATATTATGCTTTGATAATGAGGCCCTTCCTTTAAATATTACTGTTTCATCATTTATTTCCAAAGATAGCTTCTCTATGTCTGTCCATGAATCGTGGCCTAAAAGGTTGGCATAATTGACAGTTATCGGGTCCGGAACACCCCAGAACCAGTTTAGTCCAGATGCCTCTAGAGAGCCCTTAAGTCTGGCGGAACTCGGATCTTCCAGATAACAACTGAAGCTTAATAAACCCTTTATATGACCTGAAAATATTTTGTTCTTTTCCAGGATCTTGTCCAGCGTTTCACCTTTCAGGCATCCCTCCCACTTTAGCTGTAAACTTTCTCTGGGGGCCTGCAGCAAATTGACGGAAAGGGTTGCTTTTTCCACTGGTGTGGTGACGGTAAGATCTTTTATAGAAAGTCCCTTTAGACCGGCATGGATATCCAGTTTTATCTTTATATCATTTTTGCTTTCCAGATCTGGAATGATCTCTCCCTTTACATGGGTCTTTTCAGGGTCCCATGCAACCTTTAAATGATTCAGGCAACAGGGTGTGCCGGGGAAATACGGATCGGGTATCCAATCTTTTGCCTTTAACCATTGGGCTATACCTTTTCCTGCCGTACCGCTAAAATCAAGCGAGCCCTGCCAGTTTTGCCAATGTCTGTGCTTGAGATCCCCGTTTAAGTCTATCTGTTGGTCTGCAAGGCTCATCTTGCAACTGGATATTTGAACATTTCCCTGATCAATCCGTATAGAGACATCTTCAGCATGGGAGGGCCCGGGAAGAAGGGGGCTGTGGAACTCAATGCCTCTGGTATTGACCGTTGTGCCGTATTCCCATTTAAGCGGTTTTTTCAAAGGTCCTTTGAGCCTTGCGTCCGTTGCTTCCAAAGGACCATCGATTGAAATGAGTATCTTGGAGAGAAGGTCCTGCAGCACCTTGTAGCGCTTCAACTCCGCAAAAAGCGGGCCTGAGTCCAGAGAGGCATTAAGCCTTCTGATGTCAAGAAAAATCTCATCTTTCCATCTGACTGACCCCTCGGTTTCATGGACGGAATGAGGACCGACTGTACCCTGAATATTGCTCCATTCCACGTTGTCCGGGAAGACCTGAAGTTGACCCTTAGTGATTTTGATGGGCCATTTAATCCGCTCGTAGTTTACCGTTCCGTCAATATTTGAAATGGCAACTCGCGCTGAAATATCTTTTAATCTGTCGCCCAGGATAAGATGACCGGAGGTCTTACCCTGTACATTGCTGAACATTGCCAGCTCATTCCTGAACCCAGGGTGATTGACAAACCTGTGTAAAATAACCGGAAGTTTTGAAAGGTCTGCATCCAATCCCATATCCAATCTGAAGACCTTGTCTTCACCAACCAGTCCCAATGTAATAGAGCCGTTTGTACCCATAGAATCGCCCAGTCTGGCTGAAAGATTCCGCCCGGTCAGTATCCCGTTTCGGATCTCAATCCGGCCTCGTGTCTCTTCGAGATCCAAATCCGCAACGGGAACGTGCACCGACGCTTCATCCACGTCTGCTGTAATAGTCATGGACCTCAGTTCCCGAAAGCTCGGCACAGTCCCCTCAAAAGAATACGTCGCCTCTCTCGCCTTTCCTCCCATGACTATATTGCACACCAGGTCGGACACCTTCTGTCTTCCGAACAGGGCAAGAACTCTTTCTCTAACTTCTGAAAGATTTACCTCCCTTGCCTTGAGATCGATATGCCAAACAGGCCCATCAGCAGAAGGGCCTGGACTTCTTTCTATTACTCCTGACAGGGTCAGCTCCGGATCCTTAAGCTCTAAGGCATTTACCAAAACCTTAAATTCCTGGCCCTGTTTTTTAAAACCCAGGCCTATATAATCGGACAAAAACCGAATTTCTTTGCCATGTGACTCGATTTTCAGATAAGGGAAATCGCCCTTTACTGAGGCCTCTATATGGTCAAGACCGGTTCCACTTATGGCGGCCGCCAGGTTTACATCTGAATCTAACAGTTTAACCGTGCCCTTGTTCATGGAAGCAAAAAGGATTTTGTGGGGCTTAAATTCTTGACTGTTTATCCATAAATCATAGGAGCCTTTTGACGGTATGAAATGGCCTTTGGCCGCCAAATTTTTGGCGTAAGCAAGTGGGGGTGTGCATGTAAAAGCTGCATCAACCCTGTCAGGTCTCATATCTATCTTGGCCATGACATTTGAAAAGTTGAGGTCATTGGTGTCCTGGAACGGTCCCGGTAGAACGCTTTCCATATCTAAGGCCAAGCTGCCATTTTTTATAATGAGTGAGCCTGAAAAAGGAGGCGGCGACCATGGCCCTTTGTCAGCAGACAGAGCTAGTGACTTGAGATACAGATTGGGGTTGTTAAGAACCACTCGGTTTATTCGGGGCCTTCCACGAAAAAGGTCCGGCCAGTCCGGGAAAAGCATGGACTTCGGGACCTTTATTTCTATTTGGTTATTGGAGACCAAGGCGTTACTGACTGCTATGCATGGAAGGGGCAGCCACTGCCAGCAGATGGCCTTGATATTAACAGTACTGTTAGTATCTTCCAGTTGCCGGGTTATCTTATTCGTCATCCAGGAGCGGACCTGTTCCAATTTCAGGAAATATGGGGCGAGAAACACAATGAATCCAACAATTACAAGAACAGAGATAGAGATTTTAGCAGTACTTGCCTTTTTCATTTTTGATTTTATAAAGAGTCCCCCAACTCAAATTGAATTTCGCCTCTGCGGCGAGCTTTGAGTCTTTCAGAAAGATGGGGCATCAGCAACTTCAGATTGTCCAAGTTTTTAAAGTCCTGATGGTCAAGCAAAGCCTTTAAATTTGAAAGGGCCGGAGAAATATAGGGCATGAAAAACACCTTGCCCTTTTTAAGATATAGGTGTGAATATGCACCCAGTGCCTGCATAGTACGAAGAAGGGCAAGCAGATAAAACTCTCTTTCAAATAATGACTTATCCAGGGCAATATTCAGGATGTCAAGCTCATCCATATAGAACTGTAAAAGCCGGCACCAGATATTCTTCGGCAGTGCAACATAAGGATCCAGGAGCAGGGCGGCAACATCATAGCCCAGGGGGCCCAGGCGGCCACCCTGGAAATCGATTACCCTTAAGGTCCCGTTTTGGATAAGGATATTGCGGGACTGAAAATCCCGGTGCAGAAAATATCCTTTATTCTCAATTAAATCTACCTGTAAAGCCAGCCTTGTAAGCTCATTTTCAAGCCCTGGTATTTTGTCGCACCCCATGAACTCCTCGATAAAGGATCGCAAAAAATAAAAGGCCTCATGTTCCCTGGCCAGTTCACTGTCATAATACTCTGAGTCACAGCACCATGCGCGGTTGAATCCCACGCGGCCCTGTACCTGCATCCTTGTCAGTAAAGATAAAGCCTGCCGGTAAAGCCTTTTGACCTGTGACCATTTATTTCGGGAGATCAGGGCCAGAATTTCTGTCTGCAAATGCCTGTCCCCAAGATACTCCGCCACAATAATCCCGGTATCCTTGTCGAAATCATATATTTTGGGAACCGGGATTCCCACTCCGGCCAGGTGATTCCCGATAGCAACATAACTGTGAGTTTCAGAGATATCTATATCCTCAGGTGAAGGTTCTATTGCGACAGCGGGCCTGCCCTTCCACAGGATCTTGAAAAAACGCCTGTCGGATCCATCAGAAGCAAGAGGTATGGCAAGTGGTGGTCTCAAACTTAGTCCCCGGCTGCACCAAAAGTGTTAACGGCTGAAAGAATAAGGATATATAACTTTCTTCCATCGAACCTTCTATTTTGATATTATATCACGTTTACCATTCAGACGCATATCGCACACGCCTTTTCTCCAACGGCTCGCGTAACTGTCTCCGGGCTGCCGTTGTACAGATCAGTGCCGAGTCCAGGCAAAGCGCATTGCCTCTCAAGAGGGATCTGCAGCTTATTGCCCTGTCCGGTCTTTGGGGGTAATTATGATGAATAAGGCTTAAGAGGAATAGTCAAAGATGCCTGAAGCTGCTTTTGAAGTTCTTAAACCTGCCGTGCAAAGCCTGCTCGGGGGAAGACGGGCAGATCTCGTCCCGGCTGATAATGATTTTTCTTCACGGGATTATGTATCAAAGCCCATTCATGTAGGAAGTGAAAAAAAGAGGATCAGAGTTGCACAAAAGGGTATCAAACTTACTCCCTTTGAGGCGGAGCTTCTTAACCAGACAGCTAAGGCATTCGCCGTGCTTTTCAACAGGTTTGAATCCACCACGGGTTATAAGGCGCACCTTCGTACAGCGATATCCTCATCGGTCATGGACATAACTCTTGCTCGTTTCCTGAGGGGGAAAAGGTCGGGTGGCTTTGCATCTGTCCAGAGTTTGATACAGGTTTTGAAAAGACTGTCTTATGAAAGATACGAGGGTTCGCCGGCCACAACCGGCTTCCTTGTGTTTCGGACCAAACAGGAGACAGTTCGTGACAAGATAACGAGCATGGGATGTTACTGGATAGACCTCACACCTGTCAAAATAGACAATGACTTTTTCGGGAGCCCCCTCACCTACAGATTTGTAGATGGAAACCACAACTTTTTTGCCACCGGTATACAAATGAAGGCTGTGGCCACGATTCGTTCCAGACATTCCTTTGATGATGCTGTGGACAGACTTGGTCATGCCAATCTATACAGACTTCTCGAGATCTCGGGTGAAAATGCCTTTGCAGCTATCCTGAACAATTCGTCAGAAATTGAAGTCATCCTCCCCAGAAAAAAAATCATAGTATGGAGAAAGGGGGTATGGAATATTTTTGATCCTGATATCTTTCATTTCTTCTTTCATGATGCATTAGGGGAAAAGGTAATTAATGAGTTATTATGGACTGTTTATTCGCTGTCAAAAACACGCCACGGAACTCTTATTCTTATAACCGGTGCATCCAAAAAGGAACTGGAGGATTTCAGAAAAGGTTCGGTGGCTGGAAATCACTTGCTAAGCGAGGAGTTGATTAAAAAGGCAAGAGATACATCTATCAGCTCGCTTAAGAGCAGGGGTGATTTAATTAGAATGTTGTCTGCTGACGGGCTCACGATTGTCAACTACAGAGGTCAGTTGGTCGACACCGGGGTGATTACGGATACCTCAAGAATTACTAAAGGGAAAGCGGTAGGCGGCGGCCGCACAACAGCGGCGATCGCTGCCTCAAGCCTGGGAAAAGTAATAAAGGTTTCAGAGGATGGTCCTATAGAATTGTATGAAAATCAATCTTTAAGATATAGATTCGGCTGATTATCGTACTCCGAAGGGCATTGCGGTATACCCTGCGCATCTATGGAGTGAAACGATTTCCAGCTGATTAGGCCTGAAACGATGGCGAATATTAATAAGTGCACAATATAAATTTCACCGGCCGGCTCAGCGACCGCAGCCGGAGCCGGTAGCCATGCAACCGCACTGGAAAAGCTTTTTATTAACCCAGCGCATGCCGTATTTGAGCAGAGACTCCTCGTCATTGGAGATAGACTCTATTACTTCTTCAGCTTCCATGTAGCGATCAAGGTTAGGCCCCTCCAGAAAATGTCTGCGGAAACTGTCAATATCATAGCATCCCATGTGAAAGGTATTGATCTGATCCGCGTTCAGATAATCTATCCCTAACACCGTCTTGGCCTGAAGTATCTCCCCAAAGATATCATTCATTTCATTGTATGGCTCGATGCCTTCATTTTCCTTCCAATTCCTGACGGTCCATTCCTTTCCGTCTTGGAATCCCTCACAATCAGGCTCCCTGACAACATAATAGAATTCCTCCACTCCCTCTCTTTCCCGGCTTCGGCAGGCCATTCTGGCAAGGGGATAAGTGCGGCATGCACCAGGCCTGTCTTGGTAAACCATACATCCCTTCCCCTCTTCCAGAAAAGGACATTTTAAATAAGGGCCTTCCATGTTGAGCGATACCACCGGAAACCCTGAATTCGGTCCGATGTAAATGCTTGTATAACGTTTTAAAAAATCCGAGGACTTCATGCCCAGGTGATTCTTGAGCCTGAATATGTCATAAGGCATGAGAATAAGGTTTAAATCATAACAGCAGTTTGTAAAACATCTCTTGTCAGGCGTACAGGAAAAGCAGAAGGCATCCTCATCTTTTAATTGTCTGGATTTGTCAATATAAGCTTCAGGTCCCTTTGGCATGAATTGGTTCTCCTAATAATATTTTTATAAGTGCGGAAAATACTCCATTTCCGGTGATATTTCAATTTTCCTCTTTCCTCCATCCGGTATCAACTGAGCGTAAAAGTGCAAAACCCATCTTCTTTGGCACAAATTGCATAGAATAAAATGCAAAAATCTAATCTGGATAACCGGAAAAGTGCATCGAATGAATATGAACAATCATTATTGAAGGCACATACCATGACTTTAGGCGATTCGGGCTCGATCAGTGTTTCCCCAAGCAGAATCAAGTCTTTGAACCGATGCCCTCTAAAAGACCGCCTACGACGATCTCCTGCTCCTCCGGTGTAATGAAGGCATGCATGGGAAGGGAGAGCACTTCCTCTGCGGCCTTTTCTGCATGGGGAAAGGAACCAGGCCCAAGTCCAAGGCCTTTAAAGGCAGGCTGAAGGTGGATGGGTATTGGATAATGAATTGCAAAGGGAATTCCTTTCTGTTCTAGACAGGTGGTCACCTTCTCCCTCAATCCATGCGGGATTCTTACGGTATATTGAGCATATACACATGTCCTGTCAGGCATTACTACAGGGGTCTTTATTCCCGGTATTTCTTGGTTAATCAGCTCTGAATAACGGTCAGCAACCTCCTGGCGGGCCTTAATTTCTTCACCGAAGTGGGCGAATTTGGCCATGACTATTGCGGCCTGGATGCTGTCCAGCCTGGCATTAAGACCTGTTTCTTCATGCCGGTATCTGGCCCTCTGGCCATGAACCCTGAGGCACTTTATCATATCCGCCGTTACATCGTCATCAGTGAAGACCATGCCACCGTCCCCATATGCCCCAAGGGGCTTTGAAGGGAAAAAAGAAGTGACACCCATGGCGTTGAGACCACAAGACAGACGGTTTTTATATTCCGCCCCGAAGGACTGGCATGCATCCTCAACAACAAACAGGCCGAACTCCGACGCGATTTCATTGATTTCGTCCATATCAGGGCACTGGCCATAAAGGCTCACGGGCAGGATGCCCCGCACCCTGGCCCCGGCCTTCTGTCTTTTAACCACTGCGTCCCGTATCACGCCCGTATCAAGATTAAAGCTCTCAGGCTCTATATCCACGAACAATGGCTTTGCCCCCAGAAGGGACATAACTTCCGCAGTCGCTATAAATGTAAAGGGGGTCGTGACGACCTCTTCTTCAGGCCTTAAATCCATGGCCATAAGGGCTAGGAGCAACCCGTCCGTACCTGAGCCGACCCCCACCGCATGTCTTACACCTACATAAGCTGCAAGAGCGGTCTCCAGGTCCTCTACCGGCTTGCCCAGTATAAACTGGCTCTTTTCGATTGTCTCCTGAATGGCCGAGTCTATTTCATATCTGTATCTTTGATACTGTCTGGCTAAGTCAACAAATTTCATTTTTTATCCTTTCGTAAGCGTTTACAGGGTGCTGCAGATGCGAAGCGGAAGGTACGCAGACGTACTTACTCTACTTCAAGTACCAGGCAGAAAAGCATATGCGGTGCCCTGTAAACGCTTACATACTGTCGAATACCCTGCCTATAATCCGGGCGGCTGTTTCTACGTCAGATTGGGTAGTGCCCCGACCCAGTGAAAAACGAACGGTCCCCAGGGCTACTTCGGGTGAGATCCCCATAGCGGCAAGCACGTGAGAGACCTTAATTGTCCTGTCGTGGCAGGCCGCGCCGGTGGAGGCCATGACTTCAGGAGCGCGATTCAGTATCTCCGCTCCATTCCTGCCGACAAAACTGACGCTAAGGGTGTTGGGAATTGTATGCTCAGGGTCGCCATGCCTGATTATGGAATGCCTCAGTCTTAATAGTTCTGCATATAGCCTTTCCCGGAGACCCATCTGTCTTTCTGCTTCGGCCTCAATATCCCGGGCCACAAAATTACAGGCGGCTCCCAGTCCGACGGCCAGGGGAACCGGCTCAGTACCCGGCCGAAGGCCCTGCTCCTGACCCGCGCCGAACATGATACGGCCGAGAGGTCCACCTGTTCTGCGATACAGGGCGCCTATTCCTTTCGGTGCATAGAGTTTATGCCCCGCAATACTCAGGTAGTCCACTCCCAGGCCATTGACATCCACAGGTATCTTGCCCACGGCCTGGGCCGCGTCAGTATGGACCAATACCCCATGCCTGTGAGCCACTTGCGAAACCGCAGCCAACGGTTGAATAGCCCCGGTCTCATTGTTTGCCAGCATCAGAGAGACCATAACCGTGTCTGGGCGTAAGGCCCTTTCAACCTCCATGGGATCTACAATGCCCCGGCTGTTTACCTTTACAAAGGATATCTCCCACCCCTGTTCAAGCAAATGGAGGCAGGGGTTCATAATGGATGGATGCTCTATTCGCGTGGTGATGATGTGTCGCCCTTTGGCGGTCATGGATTGACATATGCCTGTTACAGCTAAATTATTGGACTCTGTACCCCCGCTGGTAAATAAGATTTCTTTAGGATGTGCATTAAGCAGTGATGCCACCTGGGCCCTGGCGTATTCCAAGGCGTCCTTGGCCATCTTGCCTAACCTGTGCCCGGAGCTGGGATTGCCCCATTTTTCTCTCAGTGCGGAAGTTACTTCCTCCTGTACCGGGCCTGCAACCGGTGTGGTTGCATTGTAATCAAGATATATTTCAGACATGTCTAAGGAAAAACCTCTTTTCTGTGACGTCTTTGCAATTTTCCCAGTTATCAATTCATTTTTATGGTCTTGGATGGTAAAATTAAATTACTTGAGGACTGAAGTTTCCCGCTTTTTTGGGTGAGGTAAACCCGAAATCAATTTATGATGCGCAAATGTTCAACAAAAAATCCAATGATTTCAATAGGATAGTCAAAAATCCGTTTTTGTTTAACTTGTTGA
>Ga0209834_10000258_pt1 | contig 32688 bp, 24 predicted proteins | sample Mar14236cmmetaG_FD_184134 | JGI IMG/M metagenome (GOLD analysis project Ga0209834, IMG submission 184134) | Marine hydrothermal vent microbial communities from Guaymas Basin, Gulf of California to study Microbial Dark Matter (Phase II) - Marker... ... | reverse complement strand
ATCTGGACTCGTTCAGGAATAAAAGGGATGCTGTTGGCGGACATATGTACCTCCAGTAGTGAGAAAAATCAATGATGTATAAGCTATCGATCATATTCTAGAACGTTTGTTCTACTTTGTCAAGGCTTGATTTTTCCTTCCTTCCCCCTGCCCTTTTCTCTGGTAGAATAGCCCTGTATGTCAGAAATCATTCCCTCAGGAAGATAAAATTCTATGAAAGCAGAACAAACCTTTGCCACCTGGGTGGAAGTGGATCTCAAAGCCCTTAAGAAGAATATAGAGATCATCCATAAAGAAACTGGCGTCCCGTTAATGGCCGTGGTAAAAGCCAATGGTTACGGCCATGGTTATATGCCTATCACCAGGACCGCAGAAGAAGCCGGCGTAGATTGGTTCGGCGTTGCCCGTCCAAGGATGGCGCTCAAAATGCGCGAGGAAGGCATCAAAAGCAATATCCTTGTATTGGGATATATCTCCCCAGAACGCATTGAACAGATGATCTGCCTCGATGTTTCTCTAGCTATTTGGACCAAGGAACATATCGGGCTGGTAGAAAAAGCTGCTGCCAACTGCCAGAAATCTGCTCGAGTCCACCTGCTGGTTGACAGCGGCATGGGACGATTGGGGTGCCATCCGGAAGAAACGCTGAAGCTTGCTCGATTGGCTGAAGAAACAGATCTGGTTGAACTGGAAGGACTTTTTTCACACCTGGCCAAAGCTGACGAATCTGATCGCGAGCCTACCAGGAAACAGGAGCTGGTATTCCTCAAGGCGATCGATGTCCTTGATAAAGAGAAACTATTGCCCGGCATCATTCATATGGCAAATTCTGCAGGCACATTAGCCCATCCGGAAACTCGCTTTCAACTTGTCCGTCCTGGCCTGATCATCTATGGGCTATCACCTTCTCCAGAGGTTCAGCTGCCTGCCGGCATAGAGCCGATCTTGAGCTGGAAATCGGTGCTTGCCAGCATGAAGGAACTTCCCCCCGGCCACGGAGTAAGTTACGGACATACTTATGTGACAACCAAAAAAGAACTGATCGGCGTGATTCCAGTCGGTTACGCAGATGGCTACCGAAGAGGTCCAGGAAATGCAGTTCTGATCAATGGTGTCAAAGCGCCTATTGTCGGCAGGGTCTGCATGGATCAATTCATGGTGAAATTGGAAAATGTCCCCAATCCGCAAATCGGCGACGAGATTGTCCTGATAGGGAAACAGGGAGATGAAGTCATCAGCGCTAACGACCTGGCTCGAGTCTGGCAAACTATTAACTACGAAGTTACCTGCGGTATAGGTGCCCGGGTTCCGCGGATATACCCGGAAGTCTAAATTAGGCTTTCTCCCCCAAACAAATTAATTAGATTGATCTGGCTGTGTCGGATAGGATTGCTGTTCCAGAGGCAAAACCACATGAAACTCGCTTCCCGGTAGATGCTCGGCATCCTTTTTAAGCCGCTCGACCCAGACCCGGCCGTTATGGGCTTCAATGATGCTGCGCACGATAGCCAGTTCTTCACCTGGATGTTCCTCCCCAGCTGCTAATTCATCCAAAAGAGAAAAATCTGCCATCATAGGATTCATCCGTTCCTGGAAAATACGGCCTTTGGCTTCAGAATCGATACCAATCCCTGTATCAGTTACGATTATTTCTGCTCCTTCCCACTTTAAGAGCTCAGATCGAGGTGGAATATGACGACCTGTGATTTTGATCTTTCCACCGCTCGGCGTATGAGTCATCGCATAGTTAATTAGAATCTCAAACACTTTCTTTAGCGCTTTACTGTCACCATAAACCGGTGGGATCTCTCCCAGATTATCATGGGAAAGGGTGATCTTCCGGGCCCGGACTTGTCCACCCAGATCCCTGCAAACTGAGTCTACCATTGTGTAAAGGGACAGCGGCGTGGTATCGATATTCAGGTTCTTCGGCTGGACACTGGCTGTGTCGATCATGTTCTCAATGATATTCTGCAGCCGGTCAGAACCTGAAACGATGCCGTTGATCAATTCGCTGTAATAATCATCTTCCATCAGTTTATTGTCATTCGCAAGCAGTTGGGAATACCCACTTACAACTGTCAGTGGAGAACGCAGTTCATGGGCTTTAATGCTGATGATATCGGAAGATGATTTTTTGATCTGTTCGATCTTATCCAGGGCAGTATTTTGGGATGCCTTAGCCCGCCTCAGCTGGCTGTCTATCTTGGTCAGGCTTTCTACAAGGCGAGCGTTCTGGAGCGCGACTGAGGTTTGGTCTGCTAGGGAAGACAGCAGTTCCAGTTCCTCATCCGAGAAAGAAGCTCCGGATCGTTTCTGGGACAGCGCGAATAATCCGATCCATTCATCTTCCGTGTGAATGGGCACCAGCGCCTCCACATCGAGGGCTTTGATCCAGGCCAGCACATTTTCCGGGATGGCCTGGAACTTGGGAATGAATTCCAATTCCGATTGGGTTAATGGCCGTTTTTCTTCGGCCAAAACTTTGGTGATGGGGCTGTTGGCGGGCAGGAAATCCAAATCCGGCAAAGTCACCGATGTGCCCTGGACTGCTTTAAGACGCCAATTAGGGGGGTCTTTTTCAGGTTCGAGACGGTCAACCAGGAACAAGGTGCCCTTTCTCAATTCCAGGGATTCGCAGATCATCTCAATAGTAACCTTGGAAAGCAGTTCAATATCCAGGATGCTGCTGAGGGTTTTGCTGTAGCTGCGAATCTCCAGGGTTCTGGTCCCCTCGCTGGAAAGCAAACGCTCCAGGATGGAGTTGACCAGTCGATTAGTTGGCAGGAAAAATGTCAGGGCGACAAGGGAAAAGAAGACTCCGTTGTAGACCGGCTTATACCAATCCAGTTCGACAAAATATCGCTCGAGGATCAGGAAACCCAGAGCATAGATCAAGATGATTATGATCCCTGACAAAGTATATCCAGCACCCCGAAAAGCCAGGATCTTCAGATCTGGCAGGCGGTAGGTTAAGACCAGGAAATTCAGTATGATTGTTGAGGTCAACAGCAACAGGCTGCCTATTATTTCATGTCCCAACATCATTAATACAGTGCTGCCGATATAAAGAATTAACGCAGAGGTCCAGTAAATCGCTCGCTGCTTAACAACCGTTCGATCTGTAACTCGATATTCGTGAAGGACCATAATGCTGGAAAGGATCACAAAAAATCCCCAGCCTACAGCCTGGATAATAGTGGACAGGATCGAATGGGTATAACCTTCCTGCTGCCGCCCCCAGTTGAGGTCGCCCGGAAAGATCTCCAACGCATCAGCTGTTACTGCAATACCCATTATGACCAGAGAGATGATCAGCCAGGCCAAACCAGGATTCTCCGTTCTGAATACCGCTGCCGTCAAACCGAATATCACACCACTAAAAAGCAGCATGGCATACCAGGGAAGACGCAGCTGAATGCCCTGCCCCAGGAATCTCCACCAGGAAAGTTCAGCACCAAACTGGATCACAGTCATCAATAAAAATAAACCCAGCAAGATTACCAGAAGGTAATCAGCAAATTTATAAATGCGAAGTTTTCGGAGAGCGTTTACAGTCAGGCTTATACTATATACAGCGAGACATATGTAGAAGATAGCTGGTAAGGTCAGAATGAAATTCATAGACATTTCTCTTCTTTAGAATAATCGCACTGACACTTCTACTCCTGCTTCCAGACCTGTTGTGGATGAAGGAATTTTCACCAGGCCGTCCGCCTTTGCCAGCAGGAAGATCAAGTTGCTGCGCCCAAAGATCGGTTCTGCCTGGAACACCCCTTTTTCTCCTTCAATCAATCTGACCGGGATCCAATCCTCCCGGCCTGCCTGGGATGGGACATTCATTATTAGCTTCGCCGGGATGGAAGCCGGGGTCTTACGGTTTTCTAAGCCCAAGTACGCCTGGATAATAGGTTTTACAAGAATATAGGCGATCACCAAAGCGCTGACAGGATTCCCAGGCAATCCGATCATCACTTTTTCACCAGCAAGGGCGAAGATGGTCGGTTTTCCTGGTTTTATGCTCACGCCATGGACCAGCACACCTGGATCGCCAAGCTCATTCATTACATCCGCAGTCAAATCCCTGGAACTGGCAGATGAGCCTGCTGTCACGATAATGTGATCACATTCTTGAAGTCCGATTTGCAGGATTTCCCTTAAATCATCCCGATCATCTGGAATGATACCATAATGGATGACCTCAGCGCCTAACTCATTGATCAATGCTCCCAGGGTATAAGAATTGATATCTCTGACCTCTCCCGGTTTGGGATTTTGATCCGGCGGGATCACCTCATCACCGCTGGATATGATCCCTATTTTAGGCGGTGAGATGGTTCTTATTTTTATGATTCCCAATGCCAATAATCCGCCAATTTCCGCAGGTCTGAGCCGGGTCCCTTTGGAGATCACGATCCCGCCTTCAGGAACATCCTCGCCGATCTCGATCACATTCTCACCCGAGGCGACTGAACGGAAGATCTCGATCTCCCCGTCATCCAGCACCTGTGTATCTTCCAGCATCACTACCGCATTTGCACTTTCTGGCAGCATTCCCCCGGTATGGATCAAAGCACATTCTTTGCTGCTCAAATCGAATTCAGGCGTATTTCCCATTAACACTTCTCCGGCCAGTTTCAAGTAGGCCGGAAGTGATTCGCTCGCTCCATGACTATCCCGTGCTATCAGTGAATAACCATCCACCGTAGATCGCCTGAACTCCGGCAGATCCTGGGGAGATAAAATGTCTTCAGCTGTGACCTTTCCCAGGGCTTGTTCGGTTTTTGTATCTTCTTCTCTAAGATCCAAATGAAGATGGCTGAACAAGAGGGATAAGGCAGCTTCAGGTGAGACCAAGGATAAAAATTCTGGCATAGGTTTCGCGACCCCGGATCAACGGACCCAGACTGTATATGTGATCAAATAGACCGGTAAAAAGAATATTACCAGCGAAAGGAGCGTTATCAGCGGCCAGCGGACTGGAGCCCCGTCTTGCAAACTGGACAAATACCATATCAGATATCCAGTCACAGGAAGTGTCAGGAATACCGGCAAGATCAATCGGAAGGGCATACCAAAGATCAACGCAACTCCGAATAACAAAAATCCACTCAGAACCATCAGATTATGCAGGTATATACCCCGCTGCCAGCTCAGGCGTACAAGCAAGGTTTTCCTACCCTTCCGGATATCATCCGGATAGGTTTTCAGGCGCAGAACCAGGATCAATGCCAGATGCAAGGGGAATAAAGGAAAGACACCCAGATATAAAAATCGGTGGAATTCACCGACCTGGAGAAGATACCCGATAGCAGGCGGCAGTACTACCAGAATTATGGAGGTAAAGAATTCCCCAATCCCGGATAGATCCAGGGAGACCCCTGGAATGATCAGCAGGCAGTATATAACAAAAAAGCTGGCCATAACCAGCCCGCTGGAAAAGGATAAGAACCCGGAGATCCCCAGGATCAACGTTAAAACAGCACCAACTGCCAGGCAAGCAACCGAGATATATAAATAGATCTCATCCTTGCTTTTCAGGGTTTTGTCATGAGCGTCTTTTTCGTCCTGCTCTTTTCTAACCAAACCCCGATCAAATGGCGTGTGAAAATAATCTCCCAGGAAATTCAAGCCTATCGCTAAGGTCAGGATCCAAACCAATCCGATCATTAATGGTGCCGGATCAATTCTATGGCCCAGATAACGACCAAATCCTACACCCAAAATGTATAAAACTATCAGGGTCATCAGGTGTAAGGGGCGAATACGTTGGACCAGATCCAATTTTCTCGTCTCTGTCATCTGCCTCTGATTATAACTAGCTTTCCCGGGATGGAAATGGTTCCTTCAAATTCCTGAGCCTGAAATCGACTCATTAACGGAAGAAATTAGAGAGGAAAAACCACAGGTTTGCGGGCCGTTCAGCCAGGCGGCGCACAAAGTAGGGATACCATTCACTGCCATAAGGAACATAAACCCTCACCGCGTAGCCCTGGTCGTGCAAACTCACTTGGATATCTTCCCGGATGCCAAAAAGCATCTGGAACTCCAGTCCTCGTTTATCGAGACCAATCTGATCAGCATAGTCAAGCGCATGATCTACCCTGACCTGATCATGCGTGGCGATTGCCGGAAGAGGAGGAATACTTCCATTTGGACTGACGCTGGATCCAATTTCCAGGGACCTATCAAGCAGCAGCTCCGTGCTCCTGTCAAAGTTCTCGTCAACAGACTTTTTCTTGGGAAAAGCAACCGTATGGGGTTCCTTATAGGCGCCTTTGCATATCCGGACTTTGCATGATCCAGACATCAAATCCTTGATATCATCCTGACTGCGAAGAAGACTGGATTGGATCACAATACCTGTGCAGTTTTCAAAACCTTCGCTTCTGACCGAATTAAAAAGATCCAGGGTAGCCTGGGTCAATGACGAATCTTCCATATCTATGCGGATGAAAATATTCCCTTCACAGGCACTCTCCATGATGCGGAATAAATTCTCCCGGCAGATTTCCAGGTCAAGGACCAATCCAATCTGGCTGAGTTTGATCGATATACCAGATGGAATTCCTTCATCAACCAATCGATTTATGATCATTATGATCTCGTCCGCAGCAAGGATTGCTTCTTCGCGCGATGTGACATTCTCTCCCAGGTGATCCAGGGTGGTATATATTCCCCGGCTATTGAGATCCTTGATTACGGTTATAGCTTCATCCAGAGTTTCCCCGGCTACAAATCTTGCCGCTGTTCGGTTTGCAAAACCCCAACCCTGAACTATCCTCCTGGCCCAGGCAGATTGTGATAAATAGGTTAAAACCAATTTCAACATTATACAGATCCTCCGGACACTTATTCTCTCAGGTTGCTTTAATCCTACTCCTCATAAGACTTATTTTACATGTCAAATTTACTTCAATAAGGTGCAAAATGTCAGTCCTTGATTAAGATCTGGTCCATAAGCTGAACAAGGAATATCGCTTAATTTTCAGAAATACCGTTTATCCGCTGATACCCGACTTTGTTATACTGAATTATGATAAAATTAACCTGAATTTTGGACGAATGTCATATACAAGGACTTAGAATGCTAAAAAAACAATACATCAAAAGTCGAAATGTGTACAAAGTAACCTTTCGTCTCGCAAAACATGAACAGCCGGAATATTCCGTTTCATCCGCACATCTGGTAGCAGATTTTAATGATTGGAGTTTCACAAACACTCCCATGGAATCTCTCAAGAATGGGGATTTTAAGATCACTGTCGAACTGGAAGCTGGTAAGAAGCACGAGTTCCGTTATCTCTTGAATAATAAAAAATGGTACAACGAATGGGAAGCGGATGAATATATACTGGGAGATTTTGGCAAAGATAATTGCGTCATAGAACTTCCTGAAAACTAAACCATAACTTGGCCCCCTTTTCGCTGAGTAATCTATAAATCCGTCTTGCTTTTTCCAAGGCGGATTTCTTTCCTGATATCCCCTCCGATCCGATTTGGCATCCATGATTTCATGTGATAAACTACCCCAGCGTAAAAACCTTTCCTTTAGAGGAGCTATTTCGTGAGAAGACGTCCCAGATTATCAGCCTTAAGCTGGCTGGCTGTATTTTTCCTGATAGCTGCAGTGATTTTTTCAACCCTGCAGTTTGTGCGGTTCAGCCGTCTGCGCACAACTTACCCCGACGGTATGACAATCGCAGAGGTACCTGTTGGAGGATTGGATCGGCAGGGTGCTGCCCAGCGTCTACTTGAGGCTTATTCACTGCCTGTTGAGCTGCTTTATGATGATCAGGCCATCCTCTTTGAGCCCTCCATCTGCGGTTTTGACCTAGATCTGGAAAGCATGCTGGCAGCGGCGGACTTGGAACGGACCAAACAATCTTTTTGGGTCGGGTTCTGGGATTACCTTTGGGGGCGGCAGATATCAAATCTGTCCATTCCGCTGCGGGCAACCTACTCCGAATCCCGACTGAGGACCTATCTGGTGGATGAGATAGCCTCTCGATATGACAAACCACCCTCGCCTGCAATCCCCCAACCAGGAACTGTGAACTTTATTTCTGGAACATTCGGCACCGAGTTGGATCTCGATACTGCAGTGTTGTTAATCGATACGGCAATGCAGTCGATCAATAACAGAACAGTAAACCTGCCCCGCAGACAATCGAGTCCCCCCAGACCCTCATTGCAAAATCTGGAAACCCTGTTAAAACAAACCATTGACTTGAGTGGGTTTGATGGCATAACAGGGCTGTATTTACTCAATGTCAGCACCCTGGAAGAAGTTCATTTTGCCTATCAAGAGGGTTACGAAATTTCGACCAATCCTGATCTCGCCTTCACAACGGCCAGTATCGTAAAAATTCCGATCATGACATCCATCTTCCGCCGTATTAATGAGGACGAGGACGCTGAAACCATCAACTTGCTGCAAAAGATGATCATTGAATCCGGAAACGCTCCAGCAGATTGGGTAATGGAGCGTGTGATCCATACCAGCCTGGCTCCGTTAGAAATCACAGCAGACATGCAAAGCTTGGGGTTGGAAAATACTTTCCTGGCCGGAGAATTCAAAGATTATGCTCCGTTACTACGAGTCTTTAAAACACCCGCGAACCAGCGTCTCGATGTCACTACTGATCCAGATCAATACAATCAGAGCACAGCTTCAGATATCGGTATGCTTCTGGAAGATATTTATTTATGCGCCGATAATGGCCAGGGGACCTTCAAAGCTGTATTCGGGGATGAGATCACTCAAACAGAATGCCAGATGATGATCGATTACCTTTCCCAGAATAAAATGCCCTCCCTCCTGGAGGCGGGAGTACCTGATGTCACTGAGGTGGCTCATAAACATGGTTGGGTTACCTATAACGGAATCATGCAAACATTGGGCGACGCTGGTATTATCTTCTCCCCGGGAGGAGATTACATCCTGGTGATCTTCTTATACCATCCGGAACAGCTGATCTGGGACAATGCCTCATTCCTGGTCGGGCAGCTCTCGTCAGCTATTTACAATTTCTATAATCAAATCCAATAAATCAGGATAAGGGATTGAGTTCCTCATGACTAGGGATTGAGTTCCTTTGGAGGGACTCAATCCCTAGTATTTCGTATTACAAAAAAACCCGCCTTTTCATCTGGCGGGTTTTTATCAATTCAGATAATTTCGATCTACAGATCCCGATCTATAATATACATCCCCAATTTTTCCAAAGAATCCTTATCGCGGCCTGCCGGGAAATCGCTCAGATATTGAACGGCTTTTTCTGCGCATTCTCTGGCCTCATCCAGCGTTCTTTCGATCACACCGCTTTGATTGATACGCAAAATCAATTCGTCAGCGTCTGCCTCAGAGGCGCTTCCATCCAGGCAAGCCAGCAGAACTTCATCTTCAGGATGCTGCTCTCCATAATATATCGCCGGTAAGGTCGAAGTGCCCTGGCGCAGATCATTGCCAATCGGTTTCCCCATTTGTGCTTGATCCCCGGTGAAATCCAGAACGTCATCCACAATTTGGAAAGCTTTTCCAATTTCCTTGCCAAACGCCTCAGCCGGCTGGATGTATTTTCGATCTGCGGGGCTGATTAAGGCTGCTGCCCTGGCGGACAAAGCAAATAGTGATCCGGTCTTTTCATAGATCCGCTGATAATAATCTTCTCGGCTCAGCAGATGGTTGCGACCAAATAACTGCGAGATTTCTCCATTGACTATAATGCTCAATGTTGTGGCAAATAATCTCATGGCCTCAGTATTGTCCAGCTCAGCAGCCAGCAGAGCAGCCTGGGCGAAAATATGATCTCCCGTCAATACTGTCGCAGCAGGCGTCCAATGCGAGTTCAGGGTAGGATTTCCACGGCGCAGCAGGGCACCATCAATCAAATCATCATGGACCAATGTTGCTGTATGCAGCAATTCTATGGAAGCGCTCAGCGATATCAGTTGATCCTCTTCTGCTCCTAACAAGGATCCCACTAACAAAGTTACAATCGGCCGGATACGCTTCCCACCTGAATTCACCAGGTGTTCCAGGGCTGTTGTCAGGTCAGGATTATTCCCATCTGCCCTTGACATCATTTTTTGATCTACCTTGTTCAATGGATCTTCAAGGTACGATAAGAAACCAATATTAATCAACTTTCCACTCCCACTGAAATAAACAGGCAGCATTTTCAGCCGTCTGCCTGGCTGTCGTCTCAAACGGCAACCCTTTTACATCACTTATTTTATCAACAATATACCGAACGTGGGCAGGTTCATTCCGTTTTCCTCTAAACGGCTGCGGAGTTAGAAATGGGCCATCCGTCTCTACCAGCAGTCTGGAGATTTGGGTCTCCTTGACTACATCGCGGAGCTGATCCGCTTTCTTAAAAGTCACTGGGCCGGTAATGCCAATGTAAAATCCAGCATTGAGCGCGCGTTGGCTTTCCTTTAAATTACCAGAGAAACTATGAACAACGCCGGGGGGATGATTGCGTTGTGAGAAAGGCGGTTCAGCAGCTGCAGCCCAATCTTCCAGGATGGATAACAGATCCTCGATACAGGAGCGATCTTCTTCAGAACTGTTCCTGACGTGCAGGATCACGGGAAGGTCCATTACCAGAGCAAGATCCAGCTGTTCTATGAGGATCTTCTTCTGAAGCTCCCTGGGAGTCCTGTCTCTGTAATAATCCAATCCGATTTCTCCGATCGCTACCACTTTTGGATGACCTGCCAATTCTTTCAACGATTCCATTGTATTTGAATCCCAGCTGGTACCACTGTTGGGATGAATACCAACCGCAGCGAACAGGATCGGATCCGATTCAACTAGGGCGAGAATTTTCTGGCTGGATTCCAGATCAATTGCCGGGACCAGGATCCTGGAGAGACCTGTTGCCCGGGCCCGGGCCAGGATTCCAGGCAAGTCATCCCTGTAGTCTTTAAAATTCAGATGACAATGAGTATCCGTTAAATTCACTAATCCTCATCATCTATGCCGGCAATCGAGAGTCCATCTTTTAAGATTGCGTCTACCCGATCAGCATAGGTTGTTTCACAATAAACCCGGATGATCGGTTCAGTGCCCGAAAAACGGATCAGTAACCAGCCGCCATCCTCAAGAACAAATTTATACCCATCAACTGTCACCAGCTCTTTGACCTTTAATCCGCCGATAGTTTCAGGGTTAGCTGTTTCGATCCTGTTGATCTTGTCCGCCCGATCACCTTTAAAAGGAGTATCAATGCGGTCGTAATAATGGGCACCGACCTTTTCGAAGAGAAGTTCCAGCAATTCAGAAGGCTTTTTATCCATCTTAACCATAAAATCAAGGAAATACAGCCCTGCCAGAATGCCGTCCCGCTCAGGGACGTTTCCCTTGAATGCATAACCCCCCGATTCTTCTCCACCGATCATGGCATCCACTTCCAGCATCTTGGGGGCAACATACTTGAATCCGACCCCTGTGTTATACACCGGGACATCATAGATTGCTCCCAATTTTTCCAGCATGGTTGTGGTTGAGAGTGTTTTAACAATCGGGCCCCGCTCTCCGCGAACTTCGAGCAGATAATAAGCCAGCAGCGCGTAAACCCGCAGCTGATCCACAAATTCGCCGTTTTCATCGCCGATCCCAACTCTGTCAGCGTCTCCATCATTGATCAATAGTACATCTGCTTTATACTCACTTATCGCTGCCAGACCGACATCCACATTGGGCGGAATAGGTTCCGGGCGGATCATTTCCGGGAAGTTCGGGTTTCGATCCCGGTGGATCTCAAAAACCTCGGTTTTCCCACCGCCGATCAATTCAGGGAACCACCCTGCTCCGTTCCCCCACATCGGATCTACGAGCACCCTTAAACCAGCATCCTTGATTGGCTGCAAGTCGATCAGGGTTTTAATGTGTTCAACATAATTTGGCGCAGCGTTAAAATACTCTACCATTCCTTTTTCAAGTGCTTCTTTGAGGGGGATCCTTTTGGCTTCTTCTTCCGAATCAGGGATATTTTTTTCGATCCGGGTCAATCCATCCGGATCAATTGCGCCACCATTATTATCCCGGACCTTGAAACCATTATCTGTGTAGGGATTATGTGAGGCCGTGATATTGATGGCTCCAGCTGCCTTTTTGTCGACCACAGCATAGGATATTACAGGTGTAGGTGTAGGACCATCAGTCAAGTATACTTTCAATCCGTTGCCAGCCAACACCTCAGCCACAGCTGCCGCAAAATGTTCTCCCCGATATCGCCTGTCATGGCCAACGACAACCCAGCTATCTTTTAACCCTTTATCAGCCAGGTAGGAAGCAAATCCCTGAGTACAGCGACGGACATTTGCGAACGTATAATCTTCTCCGACATGTCCACGCCAGCCGTCAGTTCCAAACCTGATCTCCTGCACCATAATCCCTCCCCAATTTAATTGGAATAAAGCCAAGTTATTATAACAAAGAGCCTTAGGATTGGGGAAGCAACTTGAGGTCTGGATAGAGAAATTGGGTAGTAAAAATTCAGGTTTTTCAGAGTAAGGCGGACATGCTATAATCGCTGAAGGTTAAGACTATGAAAAGAATCTATCTGGACTACGCCGCCACCACTCCCGTTGATGAACGGGTTATCAATGTCATGCTGCCCTATTTTAAGGAAAAGTTTGGCAACCCATCATCTGTACATGGGTTTGGTCAGATCTCGGATAGCGCCCTCGACAAATCCCGCCGCAGCATCGCAGCTAACCTGGGCGCTGCACCATCAGAAATCGTCTTCACATCCTGTGGGTCTGAAAGCGATAACCTGGCTATCCGGGGAACCGCCTTCTCCAGGCGAAAGCAGTTTGGGTTCAATCACATTCTGATCTCGCCTATCGAACATCCAGCCGTTCAGGCTACCGCAGATCAGCTGTCAGCGTTGCATGGTTTTGAAGTTAGTTATTTGCCTGTGGACCAGTTGGGACTCGTGGATCGGGAAGCCTTCGTAAATCATCTCCGGGAAGATACCGCCCTGGTATCGATCATGGCAGCCAATAATGAAATCGGAACAATAAACCACTTACCGGAAATTTCTGAAATATGCCGTAATCGCGGGATACCCATACACACTGATGCTGTCCAATACGGCGCTCATCATGAGATAAATGTGGACACCCTGGGGGTTGATCTGATATCTCTGGGAGCACATAAATTTTACGGACCCAAAGGTGTAGGTGTTTTATATGTAAGATCCGGAACAGAACTGCTGCCAACCCAAACAGGAGGATCCCAGGAATTTGGTTTCCGGGCTGCCACCGAGAATATCCCTCTGATCGTAGGCATGGCAGAAGCATACCGCCTGGTTCAGGAAGAAGGACCTTCCCGCCGGGAGCATCTGATCCCCCTCAGGAATCAAATCATCAATTTTGTATTGGATGAAATACCGGCCAGCCTGTTAACCGGGAGCAGCCTTCAACATCGCTTACCTAATCATGCCAGTTTTGTTTTTGAAGACCTGGATGGCAACCTGCTGGTCCAGGTGCTGGACAGCGAGGGGTTTGCCTGCTCCTCAGGATCAGCATGCAAAACAGGCGACCCAAAACCTTCATCAGTTTTAACGAGCCTGGGATATGAGCCGAGCTGGGCCTTGGGGTCACTACGAGTGACTCTTGGAAAAGACACAACCCAGAAAGAAGTGGACCAGTTCCTCGAGATCCTGCCTGAATGTATCCGGCGTGTCAGGGAGGTATCCTCATGAAACCTGTTTCCGGATCAAAGATCGTAGTAGGAATGAGCGGCGGTGTGGACAGTTCCGTTGCTGCCGCCCTGCTCAAGGATCAGGGCTATGATGTGATCGGGGTCATGCTTCGCTTATGGAGCGACAGCGAAACGGAAAATCGCTGCTGTGCACCTGATGCCCAGCTGGATGCCCGTCGCATTGCAAGCCAATTGGATATCCCCTTCTATGTGATCGATGCCCAAGAAGCCTTTTACCAGGCAGTTGTTCAACCCTTTATTGACGGCTATGCTGCCGGAAACACACCTAATCCCTGCCTGAACTGTAATCGCCAGATTCGCTGGCAGTTCCTACGGTCCAGAGCTAAAGCCCTGGGCGCAGAATATATCGCCACCGGACATTACGCCAGAATCGAAAGTTCAGAAAATGGGGGCTATCGACTTCTAAAAAATCCCGATCCTGATAAAGACCAATCCTATTTTTTGCATGTCCTGACCCAGGAAGATCTCAGCCAGACAATATTTCCCCTGGCAGATCTCTCGAAACCGGAAGTTCGCCAGCTGGCCAGAGAATTTGGGCTTGCGGTAGCTGAACGCCCTGACAGCCAGGATCTGTGTTTTGTCGGCCACGGAAATTACCGGGATTTCTTAAGAAAAGTTAATCCTTCATCAATAAAACCCGGACCCATACTGGACCTGAATGGCAGTGTTCTTGGAGAACATCAAGGATTGGCTGATTATACGATCGGTCAGCGGAAGGGTTTGGGAATCGCCGGGGCGGAACCATATTATGTGGTTGAAAAAGACCTTGAGAATAATGCTTTGATCATCGGATTTAAGAATAAGCTTGGACGTATTGGCTTTTATGCGGTAGATATTAACTGGATCAACGGCGAAAGTCCATCCGAGTCAATAAGCGCGGATATCAGAATCCGCTATAAATCCAAAGCTATGCCGGGGAAAATAACGCCGCTTGACAACAATCTAGCCCAGATCGATCTGACAGAATCCCTGCCAGATATCACGCCCGGACAGGCTGCTGTCTTTTATCAGGGGCAGGTCTGCCTAGGCGGCGGCATCATTCAGAGGGAGGCTTTATGACCGCGCCCGCTTTCATATATAGTTTTCTAGTGGCCACTTTCCTAGGATCAGCCTTCCATTTTTTGAAAGGTGGAGGCGGCGTCCGGCTTATTTTATTGTTGATCCTGTCCTGGGCTGGTTTTTTCGTCGGTCATATGCTGGGTTCAGCCTGGGAGATAAAATTTCTCATGATCGGCCCGGTCTCAGGTGGTTTTGGCGCAATTGGAAGTATTGTATTCTTACTGGTAGGCAACTGGTTCAGCCGGCTGGACCAATCATGATCATCAATCCTGAGAGGATCAAACACCAGCTCAGCCTTTCCCAGGTAGACAGTCCCCGGACCTGTCCTCCCTTGCCAGATATCCAGGCCAGGCAGCCCTTTCCAGCAGCAGTCTTAATTCCCCTGGTACTCGATGGAAAAAACTGGAAGCTGCTGTTCATTAAGCGCACTCACAAAATTCATGACCGCCATAGCGGGCAAATCGCTTTTCCCGGCGGAAGTGCGGATCCCACTGATCCTACCCTTGAAGCTACAGCCCTGCGGGAAGCCCAGGAGGAAATCGGAGTAAACCCGGCTGATATTGAGATCCTGGGCCAGTCCTGCTCAATCACAACCGTAACAGATTATGAAGTCTACCCTTATGCAGGTCTTCTTGCCTGGCCTTATGAACTCACGCTTTCAACCGAAGAAGTGGAAAAAACAATTCTGATCCCGATCGATTGGCTGGCAAACCCGAAAAATCATCAAGCTAAAACCTGGGAATCTCCCTTCTCACCTGGCACTGAATTCCCAGTGATATTTTTTAACGAGTTTGAGGGGGAAATACTGTGGGGTGTAACGGCCCAGATCGTAGTGGATTTCCTCGATCTGATCCAAAATTCCCCCTGAGAATTGGCTCATGATCAGGGATTATTGAACGTTCCAATCAGCTGTACAGCATCGATTTCATTCCAGCCCAGGCCAAGCTGGGATTGATCGACAGTGATCCGCACCAGGTTAGTTCTAAAATCTATCCCGTAAACAGGAATAACAAGCTGGTAAGGACAGGGACGATCCACCCGGGCCGGGTTCTTCTGCACCACGGCATAATAGCCCCCGGTTTCCTGATCAAAAACCTCAACCTTCACAACCTGGTCCGGGTTATAACTTTCATGGATCACAATTTCCAGGGGGTAAACAGATGCGGAAAAAGTCACTTCCAGAGTCGCGATCGAATCACTGGCAGCTGAAGCCCATGCAAATTGATAATCTCCACATCCAGGTGCATCTGGTTCACCAGCTACCTGCTCAGCTCCCCATTCAGGATTAGCAAACTCTGTACTCGCTTCGGCACTCAGTCCCCATTGATATAACACACCAGCTGCAGGATAACGTTCTGCAGCAAATTGCGTAGGATCAAGTGTGGGAGTGGGCTCAACGGTTCCAATGGGGATGGGATCGCTTTCAATCGGCGTTGAACTGCAGCCTGTGATGAGAACGACCATTACAAGCATCCCCAGGATAACTGATTTCATCATAAAACCTATCATACTCTATTTAACTTAAAAACCATCCCGACAGGAAGCAGCCTGCCGGGATGGTTGATTGCTGTTCAAAACAAAATTACTCTGCTGCTGCTTCTTCTTCTTCTCCTTCTTCTCCAGCCTCGCCTTCAACTCCTTCCAAGAGTTCAGCGTCAGTGAGTTCCTCGAAGAGTTCTGCGCCTTCCTCAACCTCATCTACGATTTCATCCATCAGGACAGGAGCAGTTGCTACAATCACAAGTCCATCCGGGTCATCAAGGATTGTTACATCACCGGAGATCACCAGATCTTTCACCAGGATATTGTCTCCAATTTCCATTAATCCCGATACATCCACGGAGATCGTATCAGGCAGATCTTTGGCTTTTGCTTCGATTTGCAGCTCTTCCATACTTAAGATCAACAGACCTTCTAATTCCGTAACCGCTGGTGACTCGCCAACCATGACCACTGGAAGGAAGGTTGTGATGGTTTCTTCCAGAGATACTGCCTGGAAATCCATGTGCAGCAGATCACGCATGATCACTTCACGCTGAATTTCTCGGACCAGTGTTAGGAATTCATCTTTACCAACTTTGATGCTGATCAAAGTATTGGCACCAACCACTTTCAGGACCTGGTGGACCTGCTTGGTGTTCAATGTGATCGGCATCGGTTCAATCTCCTGGCCGTAAATGACCGCCGGAAGTTTACCTTCCCGGCGAAGAGCTTTTACCTGTTTACCAATAACAACTCTTTTATCTGCATCTAAAATATACTTTTCCATTTTTTCCATCCTCGAAGCGCCTCTCACCCCCCACAACGGGCAGTTACCTTCGCCTCTATAGAATAATATTTATCAGTTAATGTTTTACATCCTATAACAACGGTTTACAAAAAAAGACCGCCACACGCTAGTGACGATGATTTTATTAGCCGGGGAGATTGTAACTTGCTGCCTAAATTTCGTCAATAGCTGGTAGATATTTTGAGATCTTCACCGTTGGTATGATCGAAGCGAAATTGGCGTATTTCTTGCATCATTATACCCAGACCTTTCATTATCCAGGATGGAAATAAATCAGCTCACCACTTTTTCTATTCGGCACACAACTTGCACAAAGAGAAGGTATCAGTAAAAAAGGAGTTTTTACAATGACTATGACCGTTTTTGATATTGCCCGTGTTTTATCTGCCATGGCCTCAGGTTTATTCCTGATCGGTTTGATCACCTTTGCAACCGGTGTTGCGATCCTGATCATCCGTACCATCGGCAGGGATACAAGAGCGATCAGCAAATCGATCGTCCACCTCACCCAAAAAGGAATCGCGGATGATCTATCTGGCCTGGTTGACAATGCCTCGAATCTGATGGCAGCCACCAGCAATCTGATCCAGACCACCAAGGGCATAGGAGTTTTCCTGATCATCAGTGGATCCCTCTTTATGATCTTTGGTATCGTCCTGACCCTTTATATCGGCCTCAACTAACGGACCCGTGATGGAACAACAGGAACTTCAACGACTCAAAATACTTAAAAACATTTTCCCTGAAGACTCATGGTCCTGGGCGATTACAGCTTTAAGGCGAAATTCCGCCATCTGGACAGAGTTCGAAAACCCCGATTTTTCCCAAACTCTCATTCAGGATATCGGAATTGAACCTCAGGAATGGACTCCCGGCCGGATTGGCGCAGTTCTCTTGGCCAAAGATATTGAAGAAGAGATCCCCTTTCCGATCGATTCCTTTGATGGCCTTTCAGCAGAAATTAAGGGAATAGTTCATCAAACCTATCAAGAATTTGAAGAAAAAGAGAGTGAAACACCTGATCTGGTCAACGGATTTTTACTGGCACTGGCCCTGCTGGGAGAAAAAGGGACTGGTAAAAGTTGGGCTGAGATCCTGAACCAGCATAGAAACAGGATTAACTGGCAAACACCACTGGTTATCTTATTTAACCTGGTGAAGGACCCTGCCGCTTATCTGCGCCATCTGGATCCCGAACTTGCCCTCCATGTGCTGCTCTCCAACCCTTCAACCCCTGAAAGCCTGGTTGATATCCTGGTCGAGGTTGTAGCCTACCTGGATATTGGCGATCTGGAAAAATGGTTTAAAGTGATCCAAAAAGAAGTTCCTGACCTGGTTGCACAAGTTGCCCAGGCCCTTCTATCCAGTCTCGATCTCACCAGCGGAAGCATCCAAGAAATCCTGAATCTATCTTTCTTAAATTCGCTGGCGGGGCATGATGACAAGGCTTTAAAGCTTTTGGAAAAAGCCGCGGATCAAAACCAAAAACTTCACGGAAAGGTAACCGCCAATCTGACCAAGGTTAAATCACACCTGGATGAATCCCGTGTGAGCGATCAAGCCTGGAAAGATCTGAAAGGATCCCTCAGTAAAGACGATCTACCTGAAGAAAATCTCACTGAAGTTGCAGATATCATCAACTCCTTACTATTAAATAAACAATACGCAGCGATAGGGGACCTGGTTGAAAAACTGCCCAACCCCCTGCCGGAACATCCCGAACTGCTTATCGCACTCTCAGAATATGCACTGGAACAGGATCAACCAATCCGAGGGGAACAACTGGCCCTACAAGCCCTTAACCTCTCTCTGGATAAACCCCGGGAGAACCTCAGCTCGGTCCTGCTCAAGGCTGGTTTATACCGCGAGAGCGCCCAGGCGGCTCAACTCTATCTGGAAAAATATCCTAATCACCTGGTTTCCCATTTGAATTATGTCGAAGCTTTGAGATCCCAAGGAAATTACGGAGATGCCGCCCAATCAGCTTTGATCCTGACCGTTCTCTTTCCCCAGGATCTGATTCTGCAAAGAAAGCTGGCAGGCTACCTGGAAGAAGCAGACGACTGGCAGGAAGCTCTGGAAGTCCGAGCTGCCATCCTGACCAAACAGCAGACAGCCATTGAACAAGAAACTACACTGAATACATCTCTGCCCCTGAATGACTTGATCGCATTTGCAAACTGCGCTTTTTCAGCAAAACAATACCGCCGAACAGTATCAGCCTGCAACCAGATCCTCGCTCAGGATCAGGAAAATAGCCCTGCCCTGTCATTAAAAGGAAAGGCCCTTTGCAACCTAGGTCAGGACGAAGAAGGATTTGCCCATCTGAACCGCGCGGTAGAGCTCACCCCTGAAGCGGAGATTTCCTGGCTGACACTGGCAGAATGCCAGAAAGGTTCCGGCCTGGACAATCAGGCCCGGCAAACCCTCACTTCTGGATTAACTGCTGCCAGCACCCAGGCCATGATCTATTATCAGCTTGGCAAGATCGAATCAGATGTGACTAATCATTCCAGGGCTCTGGAACAATTCCAGAAAGCTTTCACCGCAGCCGAATCAGAGGCCATTGATCAAAGGGCATCTTATGATATCCACTTGGGTATCAGCAAATCTTATTATGCCCTGGGACATCACGATCAGGCCGGCGTTAATCTCAAAGAGATCAACGACCGTTTCCCTGCCAACTTTGAAGCAAATCTGCTGTACGGGAAACTGTTACTGGATACAAAGAATCCTCGTTCAGCGTTGCCCTATTTGATCCAGGTTGTTGACCAGGATCCTGACAGCGCGGATGCCTTCCTCTATTACGCAGATTCACTGCTGCAGGTCGGCAGAGACCCCCAGGTCGCTACCGCAGCTCTTGGCAAGGCGTTGTCTCTCGATCCCGAAAACGAAATTGCCCTGGTTTTACTGGGAGATGCCCAGGCAGCCAGCGGTGATTATAATAAATCTATAATCTCTTTTCAGAAAGCCAGAGAAAGCCGCCTGATGACTGATCCCAGCTGGTCACCAAGGATCAGCGCTGGATTAGGAAAAGCAGCTCTGAAATTAGGGGAAACCGAAACTGCTCTTGCAGCCCTAAAAGATGGCCACGATCGTTATCCATCAGATTTGCATCTGACCCGCAGCCTGGCCCGAGCCTATCAAGCTGCAAATTTATCAGCCAACGCACTTGAAACAGCTAAAGAAGCAGCTGATATTGCTCCCCGGGATCCTGATAATCTCTCTTGGGTAGCTTCCTTTACATTAGAACTGGGCTCCCCGGAACAGGGAATTGCCTCATTAAAGAAATTGATCCGGATCAATCCTGAAGATCCCGGTTCCTATATTTTGCTCGGAAAAGCCCAGTCTTCGGCTGGAAATCAAGATGAAGCTGCCAATGCTTTTATCATGCTTTCGAATTTTGATGATATTCAACCGGAAGACCTGCTCCTGGCTGGCGATGCACTGATCAGCTTAGGAAAAATTGAAGCTGGACTGACCAGCTTGAATAAAGCGATCAGTATTTGTGAAGCCAATCCAGAACCCTCTCCCCTGCTGCCGAAAATATGGTCCCGGCAAGCTGCAGGTTTTGCCTTATTTGACGACCAGCAGAAAGCCCTTGAATTATTGGACCAGGCCATCAGCGCAGAACTTGACGAACCTGAATGGCGCATCCAAAAAGCGGACCTGCTCATTCAGGGAGATCGGCACCAGGCTGCCATTGCCAGTCTGTCCAATGCCCTTGATCTTTCACCTGGCCAGCCGGCTTTGCACAAAAAGATGGCCCGTGTACAAAACCAGATCGGAGCTTCCGAGGAAGCTTTTTATCATGCCCAGGAAGCGCTCTCAGAATACCAGGATAGCGGCAGCCCCATCGAAGATATCGAACCTGCCCTGGCTTTGGCCGCAGACCTGGCTTGCGGAACACTACGAACAGATACTGCAGTAGAACTGTTGGCCAACCTGGCTGCTGGATCAATTCCCCTGGGAGAGAAACTCTCTGAGGATAAGATCAACAGCCTCTGCCTGGCCGCAGAATTAGCCCTCGATCTAGCCCAGGAAGTAAAAGCAGCTGAGATCAGCAACCTTTTAGTTTCTCAGCATGCGGACCATCCAAGGGTAAGTGCACTTCAAGCCCGGATACTGAATCGGCAGGGAAGCCTGGATGAGGCTCGCACCAAATATGCTGCTGCTGTAATTAATTGGAAAAATACACCAGCTGACGAACGATTATTCAATACCGCGATGGAAATCGCGTTAGGAAAAACTGCCCTTGAGATCCAGCGTTGGGATGAAGCTGCGGCTCATCTGCAGCATGCAGTGGATCTCTCTCCTTATGAAAAACGTGCTCTTTATGAATTGGCCAATGGTTATGTCATCCTGGCCGAGAATCGGCGCTTTTTTGAGAGTTTCAAAGTCATCCACAATGCTCCCAGCCAGATCGCAATTTCATCTGATGTCTACCAAAGCTTCCAGAGCTGCCTTAAGGCACTCCGCAAGCTTGAAATTGAAGGGTCCGTTATCAAAAAATTAGAAGCCCGGGGTGATGCAGTATTTGCTCCCACCCAGGAATCAGCCGAAAACCTGCAGGCCCTGGCTGAAACATCCCAGGAAAAAGCAGCTTTGATCGCTGCCTTCCGCCACAGTAGACAAAAAGTATTTGCTTCCCAGACAGCCCTGGATCACATCAATGGCCTTGGCGAAGATCCAATCCTGGATGCCCAAATCGCCCTGGCCCTGATCAAAAGCAAACCCAACCAGGCTTTCAAAGCCGCTTCCTCCGCCCTGGAAGGGGCTAAAAGAACCCTCCAGACCCAGATCCCCCTTTATTTCGTCCTTCAGGCTCTATCTGCCAAAGCGGTTAATGACCTGCTCACTGCGGAAGAATCAATGGGGAAAGCCCTCCAGATCTGGGACACAGAACCTCGCTGGTATGCCATGGCGGCAGAGATGGCCTTCGATTATGAGAAAAGAGTTACCTTGTATCAAAAGGCAATTGAACTCGAACCGGAGTATGTCGGTCATTACCTCGCCCTCGGTAAACAGCAGCTGAACGCCAAGCAGGGAGTAACAGCAGTGAAATCGATAGATACTGCCCTATCTCTGAACCCCGAATATGTAGATAGCTGGATCCAGCGAGCCCTTGCAAAACGCACATTGCACCGAATGCCAGAAGCATTGGCCAGCATAAATGAGGCCCTTACATTAGCGCCAGAACATAAAGAAGCCAGAAAAACTGCCGCGCTATTGACTTTCGAAAATGGCAATTACAGGGAATCAGAAAGACATCTGGTAACCCTGCTGGGCCAGGAACCGCATGATACCGAGCTATTAGGGCTCTTTGCCAAAACATTAACTGCTCAAAGACAAACAGAAGAAGCTATGCGTGTGATCGACAAAGCGATTTCACTCGACGAGGAATCATTAGAGCTGAAACTGCAGCGCGCTTCCATGATCAAACAGATCGAAGGTCCACTGGCAGCTATTGACGAATTAAGGATCATTGGCAGTCATTATCCTGACCAATATCCATTGATAGTAGAGTTGGTAGCTACTTTGGCTGAAGCCGGCGAAATGGATCAGGCGATCCGAACTGCTATGGATGTCCTTAAAAACGACGAAATTGGACACACTAAAGAACAAAAAGCCCATTTGTATCTAACAACCGGCCGGCTGCTCCGCAATACCGGTCAGCTGGATCAAGCCGTACATCATCTGTATAAGGCAAAGAACCTAATCAATCCTAACTATGAGGCCGTTCTGGAATTAGGGCGTGTACACCATGACCGCCGACAATACAATCTGGCCCTGGAGCAGATCCAAAAAGCAATAGATATTGAACCAGAAGAAGCTGAAGGATATTACCAGGCTGGAAAGGTACTAAAAGACCTGAAACAATACAGTCAGGCGGAAAAAATGCTCCGCAATGCCTCAAAACTGGCTCCCAATGATTTAAAGATCCACCGCCAACTCGGCGTCCTGGTTACTTTAAATCTAGTCCATGGAGAGAAACGTCAGCAAGTTATGGCATGATGGACTGATTGGAATATTAAAATCCAGATCGGAATGTGAGCTTATGAAGAATACTCATCTAACACCACCCCGTCAGGGGCAGCCCTGGCGCCGAGACCAGCTGATCGAAATCCTCGGCATCGCGGCAGCTGTGAATGAATTCAGCTTTATCAGAAAAGCCGCCTTGGCCTGGCTGGCAATTTATCCCGGGGATCTACCGGTCCAGCTGATCCATGCCCAGGCATCTGCAAAAGCCACCAGGAATGCTCAGGCTTTGTCGCTTCTTGATAGTATCTGCCAGACCGATCCAGATTATTCGGAAGCGCAGCAAGCTCGCTTTGAGATCAACACTCCTGGGGTGTTGAAAGAAGAAATCATAGGCGAATTATTTGCCCTGGCTCCTAACCAGCGGATCTTTCGTGATCCTGAAATAAAAAATCAGATTCCGAATTGGGCACGCCCGCTAGCCAAAGTTCGGGCCAGTATTAAAAAAGGAGATCTTCGGTCAGCAGCAAATAATCTACCAGCATTGCTGGGTTTAAACCCAAAATCTGCCCTGGCAGCCACTACACATCTTGAACTGCTTGTTCTAGATTCGGAAACTCCGGATCTGGCCCTGCGGCAGCTGGCTGAACATTATCAAAATAAGTTCCCTGATGCATTATTGCCGCTGCTTGTCCTGGCAGACTCCCTGATCAAAGGTGGGCAATCAGACCGGGGTGTGGGTTTAATCCATAAAGCTGCTTCGCTTGATCTCACTGGACAAGTCGCACGCAGACTTTGGGGAGAGGATCACGCCTATAAAAATTTATGGCCAGATAACATTAGCACCTACCTGGAAATCCCTATTCCGGCTGCAGTCAACGGCGCCCTGGGCTGGAACCAACTGCCCTCCGGTTCAGCGGTTGAGAAAAGCGATGGCGGGGAAGAGTTCCACAACTTCAGCGAAATCAGGGATTCCAAAGGATTTCCTACACCGGAAATTTTGCTCAATATTGACGACGATCTGGAATTCGCAAACCAGAAAAAAGATAAACGTGTTGGTGGAAAATTCCCCATGTATGTGGTCTTTTCAACCCGGAAAGGGCTGGACAAAAAATATGGTCCTGAAACTTCCTCTATCATCATCGAAGAGATGAGGAAAACAACTTATGCGGTTCGATTAAAACCCGGCTGGGGCGCTATTATGGTACTGGCAGATGACCCTTCCAGCATGGCAAACTTCGGCCTCAAACCCACCCTCTCCGATGATCCCTGGGCTCTGAAATTAGCCCTGGCGGATACAGATCGAGTGCTTAATGAAAAAGGGTTGATGATAGGCGCATTACTAATTGTGGGTGGGCCCGATGTAGTTCCATATCACAAACTGCCAAACCCGGTGGCTGATGTCGATGCAGAAGTCCCTTCAGATAATCCTTATGGGACGATAGATGAAAATTATTTCATTCCTGAGTGGCCAGTCGGCCGCCTCCCCGGCGGCGCTGACAACGATCCAGGACTATTACTCGATATGCTGCGCCATATCTCTGAACACCATATGGGCAAGACCCTGGACAAAAGAAGCCTCTGGGAACGTTTCCTGGAATGGCTGGTCTCCTTGTTCAAAGGCACAGCCAATCATAATCAGAGTTTTGGCTATGTGGCCGAAGCCTGGAAATCCGCTTCCCAGGATGTCTTCAAAACCATCCAGGAGCGAGGTGACCTGGTCACCTCCCCTCCCTACGGCAAAGATACAGAGATCCCTGTACCCGTTACACGTTACGGCTACTTCAACCTGCATGGCGTAGAGGATTCCCCGGATTGGTTTGGTCAAAAGGACTTCACCAACGGAAGCGCCGGTCCGGATTATCCCGTTGCTCTCCGCCCTCAGGACATCAACGCTTTTGATGACGCTCCATTATTCGTGTTCTCGGAAGCTTGCTACGGGGCTCATTTGAAAGGCCGGGAAATCGAGGATTCAATCTCATTAAAATACCTTTCCCGTGGGTCCCATGCTGTAGTTGGCTCCTCAGTAACTGCTTATGGATCCGTATCCGCACCGCTGATCGCGGCTGACTTACTGGCGGAGCTCTTCTGGAAATTCATCGACCAGGGGCTCTCAAGCGGGATCGCACTCCAAAAAGCCAAGATCGAACTTGCCCGTGAAATGAACTCCCGCCAGGGCTATCTGGATGGTGAAGATCAAAAAACCCTGATATCTTTCCTGCATTTTGGTGATCCTCTGGCAAGCCCTACGACAGCGGAAAGGAAACAACCCAAAGCTCCAGTGGCCAACTCCCGTCATAAACCGGTCGAAGTGAAAACAGTTTGTGACCGCTCCAATCTCACCACTGATATTCCCTCTGCCACACTGATGCATGTAAAACATGTCGTCAAAAGGTATCTACCGGGTATGGAAGGTGCGGAAATGGTGCTCAGCACTGAAAAGAAGGTATGCAGCGGGGATGGTCATGACTGCGCCACAGCTCATTTCGGAAGCAAGGTACATGAGGAAACATTGGGCCAGCGCCATGTAGTGACCTTAAGTAAAAAGTTTGAGATCCCCCAGAACAGCGGTAAAACCACTCACCGTCATTACGCTCGGGTGACCTTTGATAAAGCCGGGAAGATGGTGAAGTTGGCGGTGTCTCGCTAATTAAATAAAAAAAAGGATACGTTTCCCTCCCAGGAAATCGTATCCTTCCTTAATTTTTGAATCCCAAATATCTTATTTTTGCAATTTTTCCAGCAGCTTCCACTCTTCTGCAGCGGCCAAACGTGCTTGTTTCTGCCAGAATGCAGCACCGGTGCTGGGGAGATTGTTGCTCTTCAGGATCCTTTCTAAATTCTCCAGTTTCATCAAGCCCAACTGCTCAAAGGAATATACCCTGGCCTGGTAAAGGACTGCTGCGCCCTTGGGACCTATACCCTTTAACTTTTTAAAATCATCTTTCTTGATGGGAGGGCGTTTGGCCTCAGAACGAGGAACCTCTATGACGACTGCAGATGTGCGCTCATAACTGGGTAAAAAGAACCAGCGCAGGAACCACCAGGTCATAAGGCCGAGAGGTACTCCTATCAAGGTGAACCAGAACCACCTGGCAATCGACCTCTCACTTTTTCCAAATAGAAAGAACACCAGATCCTCCGACGTGAACTGCTTTATTTCTTGGCCTGGTTTTATTATACATCACCAGCAGACCGGAAACGATCTCTATCCATCCTCAGCCGTCATAATAAATAATGGTTTCATGGCGAATTTTTTATAATGAGGCCGCAGTCGGTCCGTATTGTAAAAGCGCTCTACATCCACTACTTTGCTATTGCCCGACAGGACCTCGATCGGCATATTGTCATAACGCCCATTCTTCAGGACTACCAGCCGGCCATGCACACCCTGCAGGATCAGATCCAGAGCCAGGTTGCCGTAAGCCATGGGAACAATTGAATCAATCGCATCAGGGCTCCCACCCCGCACCAGGTAGGCTAGCTTCTGGTTGACGACATTGATCCTCTTCCCATTATTATATTTGGCAGAGCGATTTTTAAGTTCTTCAGATACATGGTCTCCGATCCCGCCTAATTTTTTATGACCGTAAGCATCCAGGATAGAATCCTCGAAAACCATTTCGCTACCGGTGAACGTGGCACCTTCGGATACCAGGACAATCGAGTAATGACTGGGATTATTGAAACGGTCCTCTGCCATCAATTCCGTCAGGTGTTCAATATCGAATTTATATTCCGGGATCACGCAGCGATTTGCTGCGCCGGCCATCGTGGGAAGCATGGCGGTGAACCCGGCATAACGCCCAAAGACCTCCAATACAAGGAAACGCTCATGGGACCCGGCTGTTGTGCGCAGGCTGTTCACAATCTCGATCGTCCTGGTAACAGCTGTGCTGAAACCAATGCAGTAATCCGTACCCGGCACATCATTATCCATCGTTTTGGGAATGCCGACAATTTTCACACCCTTCCTGTAAAGTTCTACCGCATAACTGAGAGTGTCATCGCCGCCGATCGGGATCAGATAGTCAATACCCAAATAATCCAGGTTCTTGATCACTTCGGGCGTTAGATCATTTATCTCTTCTGAGTATTCATCTTTCAAGTGTAAAGGAACCATATCTTTGTGGACCTTGCTGGGTCGGGTCCGGGATGTGTGTAAAAAGGTACCGCCTGTGCGACCCATTTTATTAACCCGTTCTTCGGTCAGGATCTCAAAGTTAAACTGGTTATCCGCTTTTTTATCACGGATCAGCTCCATAATTCCTGCCCAACCCCGCCTTAAACCGATCACCTGGTAGCCTTCTCTTAAAGCCCTGATTGTCACCGCCCGGATTGCTGGGTTCAGACCAGGAACGTCACCTCCGCCAGTCAGGATGCCAATCGCACCTTTTTTTCTTTTTACTACAGCCATCGTCCTTCCTCCAACATAATTATTCTCAAATTTTTCGCATCACCATTATAGACGAGATTGATGGTTTGTGAAGAATAAAAGTGATTAAAATACTCTCCCGGAATTTTTTTAAACTCCGGTGAATTAATTAACAACGAGAATTGATAAAAATTACTTAACGATCTGACCCATCTGAGAGACGTCATAACCAGGCCTTTCGGCTACAGCTTTTCTAAACTTTGCATCCTCCAATAAATCCAATAAGGGAGCCAGCAGCTCAGATCGGGCATACTCTTCCGGAATTAGCAGATCGAATCGTTCAGAATAGAGGGGCAGGAAATCAAGATCCAGGGCATGAGAAGCCGCCTCAATACCAAGGGCACAATCTGCCCTGCCAGAGGCCACTACAGCAGCCGCTGCCAAATGGTTATATTCCTCATGGTCATATCCCCTAACGATCTCAGGCGGGATACCCAGCTCTCCCAGATGATAATCCAGCAGCAGACGGGTACCGGCACCATGTTGGCGATTGACAAAATTGAGATCCTGGCGGTTTAGATCCTCCAAACCCTGGATATTTTTAGGATTTCCCTTAGCCAGGAACAAGCCCTGGGTTCGTCCAACCAGTGTGACTACACGCAATGGAATGTCGGGAATATGCTGCTTTATATAAGTTAGATTGTATTCCCCACTAGCCGGATCCAACAAATGGGAACCAGCCAGGTGAGTTTCACCCTTTTTTAATGCCATGATCCCGCCCAGGCTGCCAACGTTGACCGAGGTCAGTCGCCGCTGGAATGGTGAGAGAAACTGTGCTAACAGATCCAGGGTCAAATCATGGGACCCGATCACAAATATAGTATTTTTCAATTCATCCCGGGAGCGATACAAACGTACACTGACAGGGTCGCCAGCCTGCAGACCCTGTACTCCACGCGGGATAACAACTAACCCATCAGCTCTCACCAAAGATGTGATCACTCCCGATCCCCGGGAAAGCGGTGCGGCCAGGGCTTTGTCACCCAGATAACCAACGGCCACCCGTAAATATTCGTCATCCCCGGCGGGTGAATTTACCTTGCGTGTTATTGAGGCTGTCACTTCCTCAGGCCTTGCCTGGACCCGTCCCAGCCATTTCGCCAGGAGCGGCTCCACAAATATCTCTGCTGTCAGGGCTGCAGAAACAGGATAACCCGGTACACCCACTATGGGAGTATCCCCCTCTTCTCCTTTGATCATCCCCAGGATCACCGGATGCCCTGGTCTGACCGCCACGCCATGCACCAGCAGCTCACCGCACTCTGCCACGATCTGGGCGGAGTAATCCTCAGATCCTGCCGAAGATCCCGCAACAAGCAATACCAGATCATGATCCCGAGCCGCCTTGATTACTTCTGATTTGATCCGTTGATAGTCATCCGGAGTATTTTCGATCCGAGTTGCCTCTCCCCCCCACTCCTTTACCTGGGCAGCCAGAACGATCGAGTTATATTCAATGATGTCACCTGCCTGAAGTGGGTCCCCCGGATATACAAGTTCGGTTCCTGTTGGGATCACCGCTGCTTTAGGTTTGCGAGCTACGTCCAATGTGTCATAACCAGCCCCTGCCGCTGCTCCCAGATCCACTGGCTTGAGTTTATGCCCCTGCGGCAAGACCAGTTGGGTAGCGACCATATCTTCACCCATTTCTCGCACATGGGTCCAGGGAGAGACCGCCGCCCTGACCTGGATCGCATTGGGCTGGCGGGGGTCACTGGCAGTGCCACCATTTTCGTTAAGCGGTTCGACGTTTTCTATAGGAATCACTGCATCAGCCCATTCAGGCAGTGGGTCGCCAGTATCCAGATATGCTGTATCTTCACCATACTGAAGTGTGATCGGAGCTGTTTCTAAAGCACCGTGAGTCCGGTCTGATTTGACAGCAAAACCGTCCATAGCGGAAGCATGATAATGAGGAGAGCTGATCCTGGCCCAAAGAGTTTCTGCCAGGATCCGGCCAACAAGATTTTCATCCAGTTTCAGACGATCAACACCAAGGATCCTCCACAATCCGGAAGCCTGGATTTTCTTCTGTAATCGATTCCTGGCTTCTTCCAGAGGTATATCATCCAGATAGATTTTTGACATCATTCCCCTTCAACCTTACTCAGAAGGAAGTGTGCGGGCATGATACTGGATATCATCCGCCTCTTCAAAACTTCCCAATGACCTGGCATGGTCGGCAGCCAGGGTATAGAATTCCTGGGCTCGATCAAAGACCCTGGCTTTTTCAAAATGATGAGCAACACTAATGCTTCTCTCGGGTCCAACCCGGTCGGCTAACCATGTAGCAACCGCATGATGACAAGCTTCTTTTAGATCGTCCGGCATTCGTTGATAGGCGACTTCCCGCAGAAGTGCATGCTTAAAAATATATTCCCGATCACCAGAAAATGAGCTCCCTACTCGCAAGAAGGCCAACTCTTTTTCCATCAATTCATCCAGGGATTTCTGGACTTTTCCTACGAGATTGTGACTGGAAACATCTAAAACCTGGGTGACTCCCGGCGCGCGCCGGTAGGCTGCCAGGACAGAACCTTTCCAAAATACTCTGCCGGATACAGCGGCAAAATATGCTGTAGCCCGGCCTTCCAACGATAGCAAATCCAGGCGGGATTGCAGCAGGGCAGCCAAAGTTTTTGGAAGTTTATTAACGCCGATCTCGGTAAACTCTCCAGCCGAAAGCAGATTTTTTACCATTTCTTCCAGAAAATAGGGGTTTCCATCAGCTTTTTTCGCCAGAGCAATCAATACATTTTCAGTTTCATTCTTTAATACCGGATAAGCTTCCCGCACAAGGTCCGCAGAAATTGGGAGCGGCTGTAATTCTATCCGCTCAGCGTCCAAGAACTCTAATCCCCCTTCATTCATAAATTCTTCTTGGGCACTGGCCAGCATTAAAAGCGTTAATCCCCGTCCATTTGTCCGCCACAGGTATTTTATCAATTTAAGACTGCCGGGATCTGCCCATTGCAAGTCATCCAGGATCAAAACCACCGGGCCTCGCTGGGAAGCCCTCACCAGCAGTTCTCCCATCAGATCAAAAGCCCGTTCTACCCTCTCTTGGGGTTTAGTCAAATATGGATCCAGATAGCGGCTTTTCTCCCAGTTCACACCGATCAAAACGCCCAGAAAATGAGCAGCCTCTACTGCTGTCACTTCACCCAGGGCCCTGCCCCACAGAGTCAAGACTCCGTCAATTACTTTTTTCTGGGATACATCAAGAGGGTCATCTTCATTGATTTCAAAACGATTCGACCAGAGTTCCTTCCAGAGGTAATACGGAACCCGGGAGGTTTGATCCAGAGCCCGGCTGGACACCACAGTCAGAAGTGGATTTTCGGTTTCAATGTGTCCCGCAAATTCAAATAATAAACGCGATTTGCCCAAACCAGCTGCGCCGGTAATCAGCGCCAGGTGAGGTTGACCCACTTCTTGGGTACTTAAGAATATATCAGCCAAACGATCCATCTCTCTACTCCGGCCAACAAGGTTGGTTTCCAGGCCTCCTTTGCTGCGGTAGCGAAGTTTGGTTGGCTGGGGAAGCTCTTCCAGGATCTGAAAGATGTTCACCAGAGCCTTAGTATCCATCAGCTGGATTGGGGCCAGGCGTTTGACCTGGAAGGCACCCCGGATATCCTGGAAGGTGGCTTCACTTACGATTACATCACCCGGCTGACCGGATTCTTCCATCCGCTTGGCAATGTTGACTGTGCCACCCAGCACAGTATATTCACCGCGAGCTCCTACATAACCGGCCAGGGCTAGTCCAGTATGGATACCCATCCTCAAGCGCAGGCCCTTAACTGCCGGGTGAGAAGCGGATTCTTTAAACCGTGCCAGCCCGTTTAGTAAAGCCAGACAGGCAAAGACTGCTTTTTCAGTATCATCTTCCTGGGATTCAGGCGCCCCCCAGACCACCATCAAAGAATCGCCAAGATGGTTGACAATTAAACCACCATGTTCCTTGATGATCTGGTTGAATTCTTCCCATAAAGCTTTAGTTTCCAGGCTGACTTGCTCCGGTTTCAGCTTATCCGCCAGTACAGAAAAACCCATAATCTCCGCAAATAAAACAGTTACCAGCACCCGTTCATCAGATGACTTCGAACCTTTTTCCAAAATCATTCATTCTCCTCATACAACTGTACTGCTATTTTACCAAAATTCATTTAATAACATCATTAACAAATTTTATAGTTCAGGAGTTCAAAAGGTCTGGTTGAAATAACAATTTTGATATGCTATTATCAATTTGCAGCATCACAACTTCATTGAAAAACATAGTAATTACTCTCAATCCATTCCCAAGGAACTACAGCTGACGGGTCAGGTATTGTTATTGTATTACCATAACATCAGTCGCAGATTAGTTTTACACGAGAGGTAAAAATGAAACAGGACCCTGCTGCTCGATTCTTTTATCGGCTACGCACTTATGCCCTTCCCACCCTGGTCATCACCCTGGGCCTCCAATTCATTAGAGCTTTTATTCCGGGCTTGGCTTGGTATCTACGCGACACGGTCGCTGTGGGAACGCTGAGCCTGATTCCATATGCTTTTGGCACTTTTGCCCTTGGATTCCTGGCACCTTTGATCCGCCGCTTAACTGGGACAAAGGCTGCCTTGTGGATCACTGCCGGTGGTCTGGCTCTTCTGCGGGTCGCTGAGCAAATCTGCGGCAGCCCGGGGATCGATCTCTGGCTCAACATTGCCGGGATTGGATTATTTCTGAATTTTTTACCGATTTTCATCGGCTGCACCCGCGAGTCAAGTTCCAACTCGTCTGAACGCTGGACCCACGGCCTGATCTTGGGGTTCGCCGTCGATACTGGCTTGAGAGGTATCTTCGGCCCTCGCGATCTGAGCACGGTTGGCGGATTTATTCCCCTGGCTATCATCATCATCCTGGCTGGTTTGATATTCTGGTCCCTGATCATGGAACCAAAACCCACCCCGGGATTGAAAGGCGATGCAGATGCAAAGTACAGCCTGGGTTTGATGGTGATCGGTTCCTACATGGTTCTTCAGCTACTTTATTTCCAGAGTTCGGGTTGGGTGGAAGAGCTGGCTGGTTTGGGTTTTCCTTTAGGATTTATCATCGTCATGCTGGGTTACCTGGTTGCAACCCGGGGACTGGAATTGGGTTACGCCCGTCCCCGGCTTTTGCATCCTCTCCTGGCG
>Ga0209834_10000257_pt1 | contig 32760 bp, 33 predicted proteins | sample Mar14236cmmetaG_FD_184134 | JGI IMG/M metagenome (GOLD analysis project Ga0209834, IMG submission 184134) | Marine hydrothermal vent microbial communities from Guaymas Basin, Gulf of California to study Microbial Dark Matter (Phase II) - Marker... ... | reverse complement strand
AAAGCCGGAGCCGGAGGGTATCGTTCAACTAAAAAGATGAAGGTGATGATTTACCTCATTGCCGGTAAATCGAATTTCGATCTGCCGAGGGTAATGCCCCGTGCTACCCATACTAAATAGCGAAGAGGCTTAAAAATCCGGTTTTTCATAGAATAACAGCCCATACCTAGGTATTTGGGTTTTTGCATCAATTGTGGAAAATGGAAAAATAGAGATATTTTTATAAAAGGGGGCTTATTTTCTTCCAGGCACCGATAAGACGCTTCGGAGAGACCGGCATCGCAGTGCCCAGTTCCGGGGCAAACAGAGATACCCTGTATTCATCAACTAGCTTCTTGAAGTACCTGATCTGCTCTTCAGGCCCCGTCCCTTTCTTTGCCTCAAGAAAGGCATCGGCCTCCTGTAGATACGGCAAAAAAGGCTCCAGCCCGGATGCCTTTTTCATGTCCTTCATGGGATCGACATATGCCCTTTGGGCCCTGACAGCCAGGGCATTCAGGTATCTCGGCAGGTCTGAAAGCCGTCCCTGACTTGTATTTTCAGGGAAATCCGGCGGCGTGAGCCTGGTCAGCTCAGCTTCGAGGTCCGCAGAGACCCTGGAGTAGCTAACGGTCTTTGCGATATGATCCCCAAGACGCATTATTTCACTCTGCGCCGTATCATGGGCCTCAAGCACCTCTTTAAGTAATTGTATTAAGGGGATCGCCTGCTGAAAGACCTTCCCCTCCAACTCCATGGCCTTTTTAATAAGATCGGATCTGCTCGGGATTTGCTTCCAGCTCCCTAAGAGCTCTTTATATAAAAAGGCATATATTGATTGACGCAGTTTCTGCCCGCCTCCAAAGGCAAGACTGGATTTGGCAGGCAGACCGCGGGGGACACAGTTTCTTTTGAGATATCCAAGTTCTTTGCTCAGGTAATCAGCAAGGATTCGTCTTGCCCCGTGCCGGGTTTTTGAAAGGGCCTCATTCTGATTGAGAAAAAGTCTTATACAAACACTGTCATTTTCCACAACAATTCCCGGAAAGGCCTTTATGGTGTTCTGTTTATCTCCTGAAGAACCCACGATTGAGACCGGGAGGTCCGGAAAATTTTTCAGGTTGATCCCGGATGCCTCCCATCTGATCTTGATCTTTAACCACCCCGGATCACTCTGATCAAAAGCGGCAGGGGACTTTCCCATTCTATCCTTTAAGCGGTTGAGATCATGTCCTGAATCAAGGACCTTTCCATTCCGGTCTATTATCTCAAATCTCATCAAGAGGTGAGGGGGGATATCGTCAAGCGCCAACCACATTTTGCTCTGTATAGTTATTCCATATTGCCTGAAGATTTCTTTCTGCAGCGAATGAAGCAGGCCCTTTTCGGTCTTTTGGAGCCTTTTCGCTATATTTTCCGCGACCGCGGGTATTGGTACCAGCTGCTTGCGAATCTGCTTGGGCAACGTTTTCAATAGATAGACGATCTTTTCCTGAAGAAGGCCGGGGACCAACCATTCAAAAGGCTCAGGAGATAAAGAGGCGACTAAGCCTGAAGGGATCCTTACAGTGACGCCATCCGCCCGGTCTCCCGGACAAAAACGGTAACTTAGAGAGAGCCTGTGCCCTGAGACCTCTATATATCCGGGAAATTGGCCGATCACATCAATATCCGGAATGGATCTGAGCAAATCTTCCCTTTTAAGGAACAGGGCCGGAATATCATTGGAGGCAATACGTAAACCCCTGGCCAAAGAACGCTCATTACATATCAATTCCACCCCATGATCCTTCTTTTTCTTACAGGATTTGAGTCTGAACACCACCTTTTCTAATTCCCTCAACCCCTGGTCATAGAAGTAATAGAGAATTTCTTCATCCACCATGATGTCACGTCGCCTGGTCCTGTCCTCCAGGTCCCTGATCTCTGATATGAGTCCCATGTTGTGTACAATAAAGGGGTACTTACCTTTGAGTTCGCCGGGAATGAGGGCCTGACGTATAAAGATGTCTCTGGATTCAACAGGGTCGATTTTCCCGTATCCGACCTTTCGCCTTTCCACTATCGGGAGGCCAAAGAGCGTAACCTTTTCCCATGCCGATACCTCACCACGCCGTTTTTCCCAGTGCGGATCGGAATAGCTGTATACGCAGAGATCACCTGCCAGTCTTTCTATCCATTCGGGTTCAATAGCAGCTGCCATTCTGGCAAAAGGCCTGGATGTCCGTACAAGCTCTGTTGCCACTATCCATTTAGGGGCTTTTTTATAGAGTGAGGAACCGGGAAAGAGGAAGACTTCTCTGCCCCGGGCTGCAAGGTAACGAAATCCTTCCTGCTTAAGGGCGATCTGTCCCAGAAAGCCCGAGAGAACAGAACAATGAACAGACATATAGGTTTGCTGATTTTGGGCCTTGGTGAATGCGGGAGAATCCGCTGATAAGGCCTGATGAAAATCTTCCGCTCCTTGGAGTATATCCATTATCTGATCGTGTATATCCTTCCATTCCTGCATCCTGTTGTAAGACAAGAAGTTCTCTTTGCAGAATTTCCGTATCTGATTCCTGCTGCGTGCGGACTTCAGCTCTCTGTGATAGGCGTTCCATATCTTGATAAAGGTCACCAGATCAGAAGAATTGTCTTTAAAAGAGCTATGGGCCTGGTCTGCCTGGCTTTCCTTATCCGCCGGTCGTTCTCTGGGATCCTGGATGCTCATGGCCGACGCAATTATGACCACCTCTTTCAGTGCCTTCTCATGTCCGGCTTGAATAATCATCCTGGAGATTCGAGGATCAAGAGGCAGTCGCGCCATAATTCGCCCTGTCCTTGTCAGCCTGCCCGATGTATCCAGTGCCCTCAATTCTCTCAAGGTGGTAAATCCTTCTTTTATTGCTCGCGCAGACGGGGCGTCCACAAAAGGGAATTCATCAACCGGTCCAAGTTTCATGGCATAAAGACGCAGTATCACCTCCGCCAGATTTGATCTCCGGATTTCAGGCAAAGTGTATCGAGGCCGATCCCTGTAGTCCTGCTCACTATAAAGCCGGACACACACACCGGCCCGGACCCTCCCGGCCCGTCCAGCCCTCTGGTCAGCGCTTGCCCTTGATATGGGGACGATTGGAAGTGCCTTTGTGCGTGAGCTGATATTGTAGCGGGCAATTCGAGCCAGACCTGAATCCACTACATACATAATGTCAGGGACCGTAATCGAAGTCTCGGCCACGTTTGTGGCCACCACTATCTTCTGAACAGGGGCCGATCTGAATATGCGCTTCTGGTCCAGGACGGCCAGTCTGCTATACATGGGAAGTACCAGCGCCTCATCCCGACACCCGGCCTTCAGGATCTTTACCGTTTCCAGTATATCTCTCTCTGTGGGAAGAAATATCAGTATGTCACCCAAGGGATCTCTTTCCCTGATTTCCTTCACGGCCAAGACGACCTGTTCAACAGCGGTCAAATCGGTCTGAGCGTCTTTCTCAGCAGGACGATACTTTATCTTCACCGGATAACCGCGACCCTCAATTTCTATTACCGGGACATTGCCGAAGGCCTGGCGGAAATGTGCAGTATCCATTGTGGCGGATGTGATAATGACCTTGAGATCAGGCCTGATCGGCAGAAGTCTCCTAATTATCCCCAGAAGAAAATCTATATTAAGGCTTCTCTCATGGGCCTCATCCACAATTATGGTATCGTATGCCTTGAGATTCGGATCATGCTGTACTTCGGCCAGAAGCATGCCGTCCGTGACAAATTTGACCCTGGTTTCAGGTCCCGTGGTATCTCCGAAGCGTATCTTATAACCCACGAGTCTGGATTTCGGCTGTCCCAGTTCTTCGGCAACTCTTGCTGCCACTGTAACGGCCGCTACCCGCCTTGGTTGTGTGCAGGCAATCTTTCTACGCTTACCCCTTCCCGCCGCAAGGCATATCTTGGGCAATTGCGTGGTCTTTCCGGAACCGGTTTCCCCACTGACAATTATGACTTGGTTTCGCTCTAAAGCGGAAATCAGGTCATCCCACATACTGCAAATAGGAAGTCCGGGGAAACAATTGGGGGTCGGGAATTGAAAATCAGGAATTCTGTTCCTCATTTCTCCTTCTTCATTCCTGATTGTTAGCTGTCTGTCTTAAGGTAAGGGTTGGTCTTTTTCTCTCGTTCAATAGTGGATGTGGGACTATCTCCATAATCATGTCCGGGAAGCACTATAGTGTTGTCGGGAAGGGGAAAAATGTAGGACATGAGTGAGTTAATCAAGGTCTCAAAGGAACCGCCTGGCAAATCAGTCCGGCCGGCGGCACCTACGAACAGGGTATCTCCGGTAAATACATGGCCGTGTCCATAAAGACACACCGAGCCGGGCGAATGTCCCGGGGTGTGTATTACCTCAAACCTGAGATTGCCTACCTTGATCACGTCTCCGTGAGAAATATATTCGTCCGCCGGGGGGGCGGGTTCAAAACCCCATGCCCTGAATATTTCAATTGTGTCGGGGTCTCTGAACATGATGTCGTCGGCCTCATGCATCAACACCGGTGCCCCTGTAAGGGCCTTCATTTTCTGGTTTCCGCAGGTATGGTCCGGGTGACCGTGTGTATTGACTATATAACTCAGGGTAAGACCGGAATCGGTTATTGCCTTTGCCAGCCTTTCTTCACTGCCTGCAGGATCGATGATCACGGCCCGGCCCGTATCACCACACCCTATTATATAGGACCGGACATCCAGAGGACCAACTGTATAAACCTTTAATATCATCCGGCCCGGGTATCCTCCCGCTTCCTCTTGAGTGCGAAGCTGCCTGCTGAAAGGCCGGCGACACAACCTTCTCCCACGGCCTTTGCCATTTGATAGGGCGGACCGCAGATATCGCCTGCGGCGTAGACACCGGGTATGTTGGTGGCCTGTTTTTCGTCGGTAAGTATATGGATAAATTTTTCCGGATCCAGAAGCACACCCAAAAAGGCCGCAAGCTGCATGGCCCCTTTGGCCCCTTTTTCGATAAAGAGTCCGTCCAGCATAAGTTCAGTGCCGTCGCTGAACAAAATGCCATCCAGCTTGTCGGTACCCTTTATTTCCTTGATCTTGGAACTGGTGGCCAGGATCTTCACGTCTTCTTTTAGCAACTCTGCCTGGAGCGCAGCGTTTACATGCAGATCCCTGGTTATAAGAGTTACCTCCCTGGCTATCTTACTTAAGGTGACCGCACCATGGGCTGCAGCACTCCCGTCTCCCACTACCGCCACCACGGCATCTCTGTAAAAATTTGCATCACAATCCACGCAGTAGCTGATACCTCTGCCGACCAGCTCCTTTTCCCCTTTAAGCCCGATGCCTTTACGCGTCACTCCGGTTGCAATTATCAGGGCATAGGCAGAGTATATCTTTCCGCTCTCCGTGGTAACCTGGTATGCATTACCGTTAATGGAAGAAGTAGTCACAACGTCTTCATGCAGAAATTTTGCCCCGAAATTTTTGGCCTGCTGAATACCCGTTAACAGAAGTTCTTTGCCTGTGCTTACACCTGGGAGACAGCAGTAATTTTCAATATGAGCCTTGTAAAGGCTGCTGGATTCAGGCCGGCCCAATAAAAGCACTTCGGCCCTTTTCCTTGCTGCATGAATTGCGGCCTGCAGACCGGCGGGGCCGGTTCCAAGAATAATTACGTCATAAGAAGGGATAATTTTCTCGTTTTTTTTATCCATGTCCTTTCCGTTAAATAATAAAAATTTCCCCTTATAAAGTCTTAAATTTCGCGGTCAAACCTCCTTAACTGATTAAAGGAGTGTAGGCCTGCGCTTGCGCCCGCGAGTTGTTATAAGCCCTATAATCCAGCCGGCCAGCAAAAGTCCGCCACCGGCAAGAAACCACTTTATTCTGCTGTTATTTCTGAGATGTTCATTTTCCTGCTCGGCTATATTGTATTTATGTTTTAATTCCCTGAGTTCCCCGGCTGTCTCTGAAAGGGCATTTTTGAAATTTAATACATTTGCAGCATCCTCTTTAAGGCTGTCATAGCTCTTTCTAAATTTATCTCTGTCCAGAATACAGGCCTTTAAGTCCTGTTCATGCTGATTCCGCGCCTCTGAGACATCATTCAACTGTTTCCTGAGATCGGTTATCTGTTTTTTTAGCCGATCTCTCTCAGACTGCAATGAGGCAACCACGTCCTTCAAGGGCGGGGAGGCGCTTAAATACCTTTTGGGCATCCAGCCTTCTTTATTATCTGATGTGCGTATCATCGACCAGTCCCCATCCTCTTTCAGCAACTGCACTCGACTGCCGTTCACGATAACGGCTACTACCCTGTACTCAGTACCCTTACCGCTTCTCAAGGCGATCTCGGCCGTGGGTATCACGTACAGATATTCAGCCTGGACTGTTGAAGGGATACACAAAAAAATAAAGGAGCTTACTATCACTAAATATAACCCCATAAAGTAACCCGGCAGGGTCTTTAAATTCATTTTCATGAGACTGATAGCCATTAGCCTTGTACTCCTGAAATATTAAAATCCATATTACGACCGTATCCGTAAACTTTGACCAAATGTTATATACCATACATGCATATGACTGCAAAATTCAAGATATTATGTAGGGACAGGGTGCAAGGAAATGGAAAAATGTAGAAAAAATACTTTTCTCAAATTAGAACTGCGTGTATGTTTTTATGCTGATAAATATTATCTTGTTTGATTTATCTGGTATTTATCTTGCGGCCGGCATGAATACAGAGTTATAAAAGACCGCAGGTGTTATGAATCCAAATCGGCAGGATACGGTCTTTTAATCATAATTTGTCCTGTTGAATTTTATCATTAAGTTTTATTTTAATAAATTAAACATTCAAAAAAGGAGTTGAGTATGAACATTTTGACTTTCGGACCTAATGGAAGTGGTAAGGGAACCCAAGGCGCAATTATTCAGAAAAAATATAATATCGCCCATATCGAGTCAGGTGCGATTTTCCGAAAAAATATCGGTGAAGGCACAGAACTTGGTTTAAAGGCCAAGGAATATATCGACCGGGGTGACCTTGTCCCGGACGATATTACGATACCGATGATACTCAACCGGCTCAAGGAGGACGATTGTAAAAATGGCTGGCTCCTGGACGGCTTTCCCAGAAACAAGGTACAGGCGGAGACCCTGGCAAAGGCATTGAAAGAGGAAGGGATGGACCTGGATTATGTCGTGGAAATAGTCCTGGACCGGGATATAGCCAAACTGCGAATCATGGGGCGCCGACTCTGTGTTAATGACAATAACCATCCAAACCATATTGCATTTGATGCCATTAAACCCGTGGAAAAAGACGGCAAACTTGTATGCCGGATATGCGGTGGTGATCTCAAAACAAGGCCGGATGATCAGGACGAGGCAGCCATAAACAAACGCCATGACATTTACTATGACGATAAGACCGGAACAATGGCGGCTGTCAACTTTTTCAAGAACCTGGAAGGTCCCAAGGTTATTTCCGTAGATGGATCCGGTTCTATCAGTGAAGTATCTGAAAAAATTATGAAAGAGCTTCCTTAGAATCAATCAGGATCATAATTGACTAATAAGAGCGGGGGTGTTTTCACCCCCGCTCTTATTTTGTGTGCATGCGGCCTGCCGGAAAGTGCTTGTCACAGCTTCAGGCACTTCAAACCCGGTTAAAAAGCAACTATCTCCCCGCTTCCCACCAGGTCAGCAGTCCGAGTTCAAACTTGTGGCTGAGTTCTTTCTGGAAAGGATAACATCTAATGGTAAATCCTATCCGTCCACTTGAAAGGCATAGCAGTGTTCCTTCAAAGACGGATCCCCCTTCTCCTTTTTGCTGTCCTTTTATAGGCAGCATTGGTAGTGGATGGCCTTCAGGGATCTCTCCTTTGTCGTCCAGCCGACCGATATAGGCCTCAACCCTCACTTCTTCGGGATCCAGCCCGCCAAGATCCAGCACGATTTTGATCGGCAGACGATCTCCGACCTTTGGCGACCCATTGATCGGGACCTGTAAGTCCAGTATTTTGACTTTGTGCCACACTTCCGATATCTCCCGTTTCCAGCGGGACAATTCCCTGGCCTCCTTCCAGTTATCCTTTGCGAATAAATGCCACTTAGAGATATTGGACAGATAAAACTGGCTGGCATATTCTTCCACCATGCGGTTGGTATTAAAGTAAGGGCACACTGTCTGTATGGAATTTTTTATCATCTCAACCCATCCATGAGGGACGCCATGGGCAGACCTGTCAAAAAACAATGGTACTACCGTATTTTCAAGTAATTCGTAAAGAAGCCGGCTTTCCACTTCATCCTGATATTCGCTATCTTCATATTCCTCACCCGCACCTATGGCCCAGCCGTTGTTGCCCTTGTAACCTTCACACCACCAGCCATCAAGTATGCTCAGATTGATTCCTCCATTGGCCGGGACCTTCATGCCGCTGGTCCCGCTTGCCTCCATGGGACGCCGGGGGGTGTTAAGCCAGACATCCACTCCCTGGACCAGGTACCTGGCTACTTCTATGTCGTAATTTTCAATAAAGACGATGTGCTTTCGAAACTCCGGGTTGTTGGCCTTTTGTACTACTTTGTGGATGAGTTCCTTGCCATACTTATCACGTGGATGGGCCTTGCCACTGAAGATAATCTGTACAGGACGCTCTTCGTTAGATAATATCTGGCTGAGCCTGGCCAAATCACGAAAGAGCAGGGTGGAACGCTTGTATGTCGCAAAACGTCTGGCAAAACCTATGGTAAGTGCCTCAGGATCCAAGACCTCGTCAGCCTGCTTCATCTGATAAGTTGGGGCGCCTTTAGTTCTAAGCTGCTTTCTGAGTCTCTCTCTGGCAAAAGATATAAGCCTTTCTCTCAGCCTCTCTTTGCTTCTCCACAGCTCAAAGTCAGGGATTTGTTCGATCCTTTTCCAGATGGCGTAATTTGTCGGCTCATCGATCCATCTGGATCCTAAATAGCGCTCGTACAGCAGGGACATCTCACTTGACAGCCAGCCGAGCGTATGTATTCCGTTGGTAATATGGGTTATCGGGATTTCATGACGGGGGATCTGCGGCCATATGCCGCCCCACATCTTTCGTGTAACCTCACCGTGAAGTTTGCTGACCCCGTTGGTTTGAGACGCCATATTGATGGCCAGTACCGCCATGCAGAATTCTTCAACCTGATCAGCAGGGTTGATTCTGCCAAGACCCAGGAATGCATCAATTCCGATCCCCATTTCATCTGCCAATCCCGTGAAGTATCGACGGATCATTTCAGGCGGGAAGCGGTCTATTCCTGCAGGGACGGGGGTATGAGTAGTGAATATGCTTGTTGCACGCACCGCCTCCAAAGCCACGTCGTAAGGCAGACCATCCTTGTGCATTATCTGTTTGATACGCTCCAGTGCCATAAAGGCGGAATGACCTTCATTCATGTGGCAAACCGAAGGCCACGTGTCAAGGGCCGTTATTAACTTTATTCCTCCCATGCCCAGCACTATCTCCTGCTGGAGCCTGGTTTCCAGGCTTCCACCATAGAGATACGACGTTATCTGTCTGTCTAAACGAGAATTTAATGGTACATCAGTATCCAGCATATATATTATGACCCGGCCCACATTAAGGGACCAGGCCCGTATATGAATCACTCTGCCTTCAAGTTCCACCTGTACCGTCAAGGGGTCTCCGTTTTTATCCCTGACCAGGCTTACCGGCATATTATAAAAGTCATTTGAGGGATAGGTCTCGAGCTGCCATCCATCGGGATTGAGATATTGTTGAAAATACCCGTGTTTATAAAGAAGGCCGATTCCTATCAAAGGAAGACCCAGGTCACTGGCTGACTTCATATGATCGCCAGCAAGGATCCCCAGACCCCCGGAATATAGGGGAAGACTTTCGTGCAGGCCGAATTCAGCGGAAAAATAGGCTATTATCCCGTCATCTCCATTTTTACTGATCTTTTTATACCACGTCTGGGCACCAATATAACGTTCCAGCTCTCTTTGAACCTTTTCCATCCTGGCAAGAAAGATGTCATCCCTCTCAAGCTGTTCCAGCCGGGGTTGCTCAATCGTGCCTAATAAGGAAACCGGGTTATGCCTGCATCTCTCCCAGACATCCCGGTCCATGTCCTGAAAGAGATGTATAGCCTCAGGTGTCCATGTCCACCAAAGGTTTCGAGCAATAGTCATCAGAGGCTTCAAGCGCTCGGGCAGACTGGGAACAATTGTGATGGTTTGAATTGTGGGCATTGTTAAGGGTATCCTTGTGATATTATAAAGGCTGGAACTAATTATTATTTGCGAATAACAGGCCTTCCATCTTTTATGTCAACTGTAACTTTGCCTCCTTTTGAAAGTCCCTTAAAAAGGATGGCGTCAGACAAAGGGTCTTTTATTTCCCGCTGCAAAACACGAGCCAGGGGACGCGCTCCGAATTTAGAGTCAAATCCATTTTGGGCAAACCAGGACCTGGCAGCAGGTGTGACATTCAATTTAATATTGCGTCCAGATAACTGTTCCTGTATCTCCTGCAGAAGTTTATCCACTATCTGCTTCATTACTGAAATAGTCAAATGGCTGAAAGGTATAACAGCCTCCAGCCGGTTACGGAATTCCGGGCTGAAGAGTTGTTTTATTACATTTTCCCCTTTGAAGTTGCTGTCGTCCTCCTTTGCACCAAAACCAATTATGCGGCTTTCCATCTCTCTTGTACCTGCATTCGAGGTCATAATCAATATTACGTGACGAAAGTCTGCGCTCTTACCTGTATTATCGGTAAGGGTAGCGTAATCCATGACCTGAAGCAAGATACTGAAAAGGTCGGCATGGGCCTTCTCTATTTCATCCAAAAGAAGAACACAGTATGGGTGCTTACGGATTGCCTCTGTGAGGAGACCTCCCTGATCAAATCCAACGTAACCTGGAGGCGCACCAATGAGCCTGGCTACAGCATGCTTTTCCATATATTCGCTCATGTCGAATCGCAGGAACTGTATACCAAGTACCGCGGCGGTCTGCCGGGCAAGCTCTGTCTTCCCGACTCCGGTGGGTCCTATAAAGAGAAAAGAGCCAATGGGACGTTCTGGATGAGATAGACCGGCACGGGAGCGCTTGATGGCCTTTGACAAGATTTCTACCGCCTTATCTTGACCGAACACGAGGGATTTTATGGATTCCTCGATTTTTTCCAGACGAACGCGGTCCGACTGCGTGATAGTCTTTGCAGGCAATCGTGCCATTTTGGCAACCACTTTTTCCACGTGACGTGTAGTAACGAGCCTTGATCTATTTCCAGCATTGCCTGAAAGCCTCAACACGGATGCCGCTTCATCTATTACATCAATAGCCTTGTCCGGCATATAACGATCTGTAAGGTATCTACCTGATAGTTCAGCCGCGGTTTTCAGGGCGCTGTCAGTGTATCTTATTCCATGATACTCTTCGTAGTGTGACTTCAGCCCCTTAAGGATCTTTATTGTCTCTCCCACACTGGGCTCTAGAATCTCTATCTTCTGAAAACGCCTTGATAGTGCGCGATCTTTTTCAAAAAAATTCCTGTAGTCCTCATAAGTGGTCGAACCTATACACTTCAACTCACCATTTGCCAGCATCGGCTTTAGGATATTTGAGGCATCCAGGGATCCTCCGCTGGCAGCCCCTGCTCCAACAACCGTATGAATTTCATCAATAAAGAGTATTGCTTTAGGGCGTTTTTCGATCTGAGCAATGACATCTTTGAGCCTGGCCTCAAACTCTCCCCTGTATTTAGTGCCGGCAAGAAGCGATCCCATATCCAGGGCATATATTTCTGTATCCTGTAAAGGAGATGGTGCTTCACCATCGCGGATTATAAGTGCCAGTCCTTCAGCCAATGCGGTCTTGCCGACTCCGGGTTCGCCAACATAGATAGGGTTATTCTTTCTCCGTCTGCAGAGAATCTGCATTGTACGTTCCAGTTCCGGCCTTCGTCCGACAAGCGGGTCAATTTCTCCATTTGCAGCCCTCATCGTGAGATTTACCGTAAAGGCATCCAGAGCACTCGCCGATTTAACTGAGGAACCGGCCTGCTTCCCCGTCCTGGAGCCCGTCTTTCTTTGGGGGCTGATAGTTTGGTAAGAACAGGTCTTATGTATCCCATGAGATATAAAATTCAATATGTTCAGCCTGGTAATTCCCTCTTGATGCAGAAAGTGTGCTGCATAGGAATCTTCCTCCGTCATTACGGCAGCAAGCAGATCTCCTATGTCGGCCTCCTCTTTTTCGGCAGACTGCACATGCATAATGGTCCGTTGAAGTACCCTCTGCAGAATAGCCGTGGGCTGAGGGCCTTCTTTTCGATCTTCCGGTAATTTCTCAAGGTGGGTATCAAAAAAGGTCACGATTTTGGATTTCAGCCTTTCAGGATCGCCTCCACATGCCGTTATTACCTCTTCGCCCTTTTGGTGGTGAATTATTGCAAAAAGCAAATGCTCAAGAGACAGATATTCATGGTGTCTGATATGGGCCTCTCGAGCCGCCGCACCTAACATTATTTCCAAGTCCTTGCTTATCATCCTTTTACCCTTCTATTCTATATAGATTCCATGCCGGATCTCAGGGGAAAACCTGCCTTCTTCGCACTCCTATGAACGGCATTAACCTTTGTTTCTGCGATCTCACCGGTATAATATCCACATATCCCAAAGCCGTTATGGTGTACATTCAACATGATCCTTGTCGCCTCTGAAGGCGACTTATGAAATATATCTTCCAAGATCTGTACCACAAAATTCATTGTTGTATAATCATCATTATACAGCAGGACTTTATACATGGGTGGCTCCCTAAGTTCCCGCTCGGCGAAGTCTTCAACTTGGTCTTGTCTTTTAATATCGAGCCAGCTCATCTTTCCACACTTCCTAATTTTAGTTCGTCTAAATTACAAATTATCTAAAAAATTTAGAAAATTAAACACTGAAGTGTTGGATAAATATAGATAATTTTTTAAAACCCGATCTCAGCGACAGATTCCGGATTCTCCCGCTAGATCATTATATTTTAACATCTTTGCCAATTCTGTTCCAGAAAACGAAATACTGTAAAAATCTTATGGTTGATTCTGTTTTAAAGATTTCTACACTGACATTTTATGCCGCTTTATGAGATTTAGAATACACAATCAGCATGAAAAATTCCTTGTTGCCTTTTGCCCCCAGGATAGGTGATGGCGTAACTCCTTTGACATCAAGTTTCAGTTTATTGCAAAATATACACAGTTTGTCCAGGACCTCCTGATGCAGTTTTGAGTCTTTTACTATCCCGCCCTTTCCAACTTTTCCTTTTCCAACCTCGAATTGAGGCTTTACAAGGGCAATGATGCTACCTCCCCGATGCATAAAGGGAAGAATAGATGGTATTACAAGCCTTAGCGAAATAAAAGATGTATCTATTGCAACCAGATATACGGGAGAATCCAACGTGTCAAACGTCAAATACCGTATATTTGTCCTTTCGATCGGTACAACCCTTTTATCGTTTCTCAGGCGCCAGTCCAGTTGACCATAGCCGACATCCACCGCATATACTTTCGCCGCCCCATTTTGGAGCAAACAATCGGTAAAACCGCCGGTAGATGCCCCCACATCCATACAGACAAGATCGTTAACATCCACTGAAAAATGATCAAGTGCATGTGCAAGTTTTACTCCTCCGCGGCTTACATATGGATGCAGAGGTTTTGTCAGATCTATTCTGACATCAGGAGAAAACCTGTGTCCTGCTTTATCAACCACGTTGCCTTCAACTCGCACCTTGCCGGTACTAATAAGAGCTTGGGCCTGATTCCTTGAAGCAGCAAACCCCTTCTCCAATAAAATAATGTCAAGTCTTAATAATTTTTTTTCCAAAACAGGTAATTTTGTGGTAGTTCTTTACGTTAAGTTGTATTTAAAACAAATCAAGGGATTTAGAGTTAGGGATTAAAATCCAGATCTTTCAATTCACAATTTTGTAATAATATGTAAGATAATTTTTGCTGTTTGTAAAATAACCAAAGATACAGGGAAGTTAAAATGACTGTTACAAAAGAAAAAATTTTAGATGTGCTAAAGAAAGTTAAGGACCCGGGTCTTAAAAAAGATCTTGTATCGCTCGGGATGGTTAAAGATGTTGAAATAGCCGGTTCAGCAGTCCGAGTTACCATAGCCCTTACGATGTCCGGCTGTCCCATGAAGAATCAGATTAAGGATGATGTTGAAAAGGCTGTACGAAATTTAGAGGATGTGAGCGATGCCAGGGTAATCTTAACTACCATGACCTCTGAAGAGAGGGCAAGGCTTTTGGGCGCAGAGCCATCTGAGATGCAAGGGATAGAAAAGGTAAAGCACATAATTGCTATTGCCAGCGGAAAGGGCGGGGTGGGCAAGAGTACCGTTACTGTGAATCTGGCAATTGCCCTTTTAAAAAAGGGGTTTAAAGTGGGTGTGCTTGATGCTGATATGCACGGCCCTGATATCCCCATAATGCTCGGCATAGACGAAAGGCCCCTAGGTTCCAGGGGCATGCTTCTGCCTATTGAGAAATTCGGCCTCAAGGTTGTATCTACGGCGACTTTGGCAGGGGAGGGGGTGCCAATAGTCTGGCGCGGCCCCCTGGTCAACAAAGCCATCAAAGAGTTCCTGGGTCATGTGGAGTGGGGAGAGTTGGACTTTCTACTGGTAGACTTGCCCCCCGGCACAGGAGATGCTCCTCTGACTATGGCGAAGTTCATTTCCCTTGACGGTGTGATCATAGTCACAACACCTCAAAAAGTTGCGCTTGCCGATGTACGTCGATGTATCGGTCTGTTTGTTGCTCAAAAAATTCCGATCTTCGGAATAGTTGAAAACATGTCTTTTCTTCGTGTCCCAGGTGTACCTGAAGGACAGATCCTGGAGATATTCGGTAGCGGAGGGGGGGAAAAAATCGCTAAGGCATTCGGTGTCCCTTTGTTGGGTAAAGTTCCTCTAGATCAGGAGATCAGAGAAGGCGGCGATATGGGTAAACCAAAGAGCCTCGATACTGATAGTGATTGCAGCAAGACATTTGATATTATAGCGGAAAAGTTGCTAAAATATGCTAAATCAGATTAAATTATTAATTTAACCTATCTATATAATGTATGTTTAAACATATTAAAATATCACAATCATCGAATTTTGAATAATTTTTCCAATAGAGGGATTATTCCCCAAGCTTCAGAGGCCTTTGACGAAATCGCAGATATCTATGACGCCTGGTATGATGACAACCCGCTCTTTCAGTGTGAAATCCTGGCCTTAAATGAGGTAGTTTCAGTATCTCCTCTCTCTTTGGAAGTAGGAGTAGGTTCCGGGCGCTTTACTCAGGCCCTGGGTATACGGTATGGCCTGGATCCGGCCCCGGGACTATTGACATTGGCCAAAAACCGTAGGGTATTTTCCGTACAGGGAGTGGCTGAGAGCTTACCATTTGGGGAAAACACACTGGAGCAAATATTTTTCATCTTTTCACTCTGTTTTTTAAAAGATCCGTTTAAGGCCTTGCAGGAAGCAGCGGCCGTCCTAAAGACAGGTGGTCTATTGATAATAGGATTTGTACCCAGGCATTCAAGTTGGGGGGTTTTTTACGAACAAAAGAAGCAGAAAGGACACCCTCTTTACAAATATGCATCGTTTCTTTCCTTAAACGACCTTGTGACTTATATTGACAAGGCGCATTGTCGAATAGAAGTTGGGGTTTCCACCCTTTTCCAATCTCCAAAACTGAAAAAATATCGTATAGAAAAGCCCGTAAAAGGACTGCATTCCAGGGCCGGATTCATTGTGCTTGCAGCTCGAAGACTTTGAATTTTCGAATGGAGACTGAATTATGAAAAAAACAGAGAGTGGACCGGGAAACATGAAGGGCTTTATTGACGACCTTAAAAATGAGCTTGTCCGCGCCAGAGAGGACAAAAACCGGACAACCCTGCTCCTGGTCGAGCTGGATAAAGAAAAGAATGCAAACAAATCTTCCAGGGAATTCAATTTGGAGAGGGTTTACAAACGTATTTCTGAAATATTGAGAAACAATGATTCACTATACAGGATAGCTGAAAACAGGTTTGCTGCTATCTTGCCTGTAACATATGAAGCGGGAGGGGAGGCCGCTGCCCTCAGGCTCAAAAAGCTGATTCCAGAAAGGATATCAGAGTGTCTGAATATGCCGTGTTCTTTGTCTGTTGGAGTTTTGAGTGTAGACCCTAATGAAACAACAGATCATAAAAACTTGCTTGCTTCCCTGGAAAAAGATCTTTTTAGAGATCAGGAATGCAGGGAACTTGACTACGCATTAATTAAGAAAGAATCAGAAAAAGAACAAACAAGGCATGTGGTGATACTGGGGGATAAATTACCAGAATTGGATGCAGTTGCCTCTATTTTATCCCTTAAAGATTGTGAAGTTCATTGCATAAGCACCCTGGAAAGGGGCCTTAATGCCTTAAGAGGGCACAAAAAAGGAGTGCTTGTCGTCGCTCCTGATATTTCTGTAGAGTCTAGACCAGAGACATATAAAAAGATTCGTTCAGATAGGGAGTTACACGACATATATATAATTTGCCTTCAGAAAAATTCCAGCATGGGCCATGTAATTGAGCCCCCCTCTGGATTAGTAGATGAGATACTCCCGGCGGATATAGGAATAGATCAGATTGTTAGAAGTGTTTCAGCTGCCTTCCGGGTCATGGATCTTAAAAAGGAAATTTCAAAGATCCCTATACTTCTCGATATTATTAATTTTGTCGGATGCACATCTCATCAACTAAACCAGCCGTTACAGGTAATTATCGGAAAAATCGAAATTCTGCTGTTAAATGAGATGGGAGACGAGGATACCTGCTCAATGCTGAAAGAAATTCGAAAACAGGCCTTGCGCGCAGCAGACATTAATCAAAAGATCAGTCGGCTGGTAAAACACAACATCTCTACTAATTCAAAAATTTAGTATTTAAAATCAATAAGTTAAATCAAAATAAATCCATATAGATCTGCTGCGTGAATAGATTATATTTTACATAATATATCTTATACGACATTATCAGAAGACGGAAAAAAGATCTGTTCCCGCCTTTCAATATCCTTGAATTGTTATTTGTGGTTTTGGGCTTAGGTAAAAACTTATATTGTAGTGCTTAACAAAAGATATCGAAAGATATCGTCTGGTTTACAGCAGGTCTTTTATGAGTTCCTTGAGCATGCTCTCGGCGACCTTGTCTGCATCTACTTTATAAGTGCCAGTTTGGATCTGTGTCTTGAGGAATTGTATCTTGGCAACCCGTTCGGGGTCCGGGATATTCATGGTTTCTTTTACTTTATGCATTAAACGAGAGCCTGAAGACAGCCTGTCTTTATCTGCTGAATTCGAATTTTTCATTTCTAAAAGTCTCGGATCAACTAACCTGTGCTGCTATAATCCTTGTGTTCACCTTATACATTGCCCTCGAAGAAGACCCATTAGTTTTACTGGCCAGCCGGTTATTTTATTTATCCATATAATCGGCATAATCGGCAAAAAAATAGAATGCCGTGAATTCTATTATGACCGGACCGGAAAATAAGTCACGGGATTGCTTTGCTAACGCCCGCATTGCAAACTTATCAGGCACCTGTCATTTTCACGAAGGCGGGAATCCAATATTCAAGGCCGCTTCAGTTCTTCAGGACCCCCGCTTCCGGTTAATAGACAGCATTATTAAAATAAAAAGGTCCACCTTCTTGTACTATTTATGCCCGAACCGAGTGCATTTTTATTCTACAGATTCAGAGAGCTTTGTTCCAGGTTTAAATTTAACAACTTTCTTGCCTGGAATCTCCATGGGCTTCCCGGTACGCGGATTGCGGCCCGTGCGTGCTTTTCTCTCTGTTACCGAAAAGGTTCCAAATCCTACCAGTGTCACCTTTTCCCCTTTATTGAGTGCTTCAGTGACGGCTTCCATAAATCCATTAAGTGCCTTGTCCGCAGCGGTTTTGAAAATGCCGGCCGATTTTGCCATACGATCTACCAGTTGTCCCTTGTTCATATTACCCTCCAATAGTATTATTTTGTGTTATACCTTGATTCCAAGATATAAATAGTGAAATCCTATGTCCTGCAAATGGCCTTTAATTTCAGGCCAACGCCCTTCTACATAAAACCTTTCCTCTTCTAAAATCTCTAAATGAGTCCTGTTTGCATCTACGCGCAATTTTGCATTCCTTATATTAAAATCTCTCAACAACTCCTCTGCATTTTCAATCTTTTCAAGCAAATTTTGTGTAATAAAGGTTCCTTCGGCCACCCTGGTAGCCAAGCATGACTGACTGCGCCGGTCCCATGTCGGCAGACATAGCTTGTAACTTAATATCCTTATATTGTTTTTATTAAGATTACAATAGACTAAAGGAATTTTTACTGATAATTCCCGTATTGCTTTTAAACCGGGTCTATCACTGCCTATATCATCCAGCTGGGTACCGTCCAGCAGATTCGAAATTCCATATTCGCGACAAACGGACCATAATTTTGAATACATTACATATTTGCAGTAATAGCATCTGTCTTTTCCATTTCCCCAAATACAATGGAAATCAAAGGGTTGCCAATGTAATTCTCTAAACGTTATGCCTATTTCATCAGCAACCCTATGTGCCCACGTTCGTTCCCTTTCGGACAGAAAGGGTGATACCAACAAAAAAGGAACGACCCGGCCACGGCATGCGTCCTTAGCTATTCTCAGCAAATATGTACTGTCTGCTCCGCCTGAAAAAGCAATGCCCACCCGCCCTTTTATGCCGCTCAAGTATTCAATCAATAGTTCTGAACTGATTGATTTATTACTCAACTCTGTTTTTGGTGGGCAGGAGTTCTTGCGGCTCTCCAAGTAAAAATCGGCCCTTGCTGATCCATTCTTTAAGTATCTCAGCGATCTCCCGTGCCCTCACATAACTGGACATAGAGGCGGTTGGGATATCTTTCCTGCCTATCTTTATATTTCCGCTCTTTAATTGTGCGTAACTGACTTCCGCGAGGCATATGTTCTTTCCCAGAGGATAATCATGACCGTAATCCACCACCTGGGTTACTATATCCTCATCGGACACTGCTGTTCGCATGGCCATCTCTTCGTTGAGAATGGGTATTGGTATTCCCAGCCCCACGGCCAAGGAACATCCGTATCCCAAGATACTAACTCCCGTCAACCACCTTGGGTTCATCTGTTTGAGATCGCCTGATACCATAAGTGAGCCTGCCAGTTTACGCGGAAGGCCCTTTTCATTTCGAGGGACTTCAGGATTATGCTGTGTTCCGGCGCAAATCACATAACCCGGCCCACCACCCAGGAAGATGCGTGTTCCAGTTCCGATAGTTTGATAATATGCGTCATTGAGTAAGGGGCTTAGCTGTCCGGAAGTACAGTAATTGGCATTGCCAAGATTCGGTCGCAAGGTACCCATATATGTATAAACGGTTTTTCTGGTAACATTTACCGCACAGTTATAATTCTGAAATGAATTTCTGGGATTACAAAGCCGGGCAAAAGGCAGATCCGAAAGAGTGACTTTTTTATCCAGGCACCTGCTTGGATAACAATGGCTACCATAAGACTCGGCCTTCAAAGTTATTGAGTTACCTGCCACTAAATCCTGTATTACATGTCCTCCACCGTAGAGAAACTCACCAGGATAGATATTGTTGAGAGGGTCGTCATGTCGGGGTTCCGTAGCCCCGAGATACACGTCCAGCGCAGCAAGACTGGCATAAGCGGACACGCCGTTAAGCCATACTTTAGTGGCCTTTATCCCAGGTACGCAGGGCCCGAGATTGATAAAGGCCCCTGAAGAGCACATTGGAGAAAAAGTACCCGTAGTCACAACATCTATCTTTCTTGCCGCCTCAACCTCTCCATGTTTCCGGACAATGCCGATCATCTCCTCGGCGGTAACTACAACTGCCTTTCCGGATCGGATTTTCTCATTTATTTCCTTGAAAGTCTTGTTGACTTGATAGTGAGCCATGTTTAATTTCCGCGCCTATTTCATTAATCCAGTATAGAAACTACCTTGTGGTCTTTCTCCTCGAGGGCACTGACAATAGACGATAGTTCCCCCTTTTCCAGCCTGATGTAATAGATCTTTTTTTTGGAGGTCAGTGCCTCTACCCCTACACTAATTACCTTTCCCCCTTTTTCCCGAATCAGTCGAAGAACATCATCCAGGGTACCGCCTTTTTCAGATAGATTGATATCCAGCCGTGAACTCCCCTTAAGAAGCCCAAAGAGTTCAATAAAAGCGGCAAGTATATCCGTAATTGTGAGCATTCCGATCAACTGTCTCTTTTCGAGAACAGGCAAACCGCCTATCTTGTATTTGTGGATTATCTGTGCGGCGGAATCAATACTGGTATTGGGATCCACTGTAATAGGATTGACTATCATAACGTCTGAAATGGAGAGTTCGTTAACCATGGAGGGGAAAAAATATTGTCGCAAATTGCTTTCAGTAACCAGACCTTGCATCGCATCACCTTCAATAACCGGTAAATGCCTTATCGAATGCCGGTGCATTAGTTTGACAGCTGCAGGTATGGAGGCATGAGGCCCGATTGTTATTATGTCCTTGGCCATCCAATTTTTGACTTTCATTATTCTCTCACTCAAAAAAATCCTTTACAGCAAATTCTCCCTCTTACCCTTATCTAAGATATAGAATTGGGCAACTCAACGAATGTATCTTATGATACGGCGGATATCATTGCAAGTCATGTATCCGACTCCAATGGCTACATACTAAAACTTTTTGATTTTGCAAGGGGCTCTATTGACATATTTGATGTCATCTCTTATCAATAACGCATTATTTTTTTTCCAATGAGGAGGATAAATGGCCAGGCACAAAAAGATCGAAAGGCGTAGAGAGATCGAAAGAAGACGTAAAAGACGTGAAAAAAGACGCAAGTTGCGGGCCAAAGGATTGCTTGCCTCTTGATGCGTGACACCCCCTGCCCTGCTTACCCCTCCTATGGTATCAAGCTCGATTTACCATGGCTGCAAAGGCCCCTGCTCCAAAACCGTTGTCTATATTTACCACTGCGACTCCAGTGGCACAGGAATTAAGCATGGTAAGCAACGGAGCGAGCCCCTGAAAATTGGCGCCATAGCCTGTACTGGAGGGAACCGCCACTACAGGAGCACTGACAATGCCTCCAAGGATGCTCGGCAACGCTCCATCCATACCTGCTACGGCTATTATTACACTGGCCTGGCGCAATTCATCCAGATGATCAAGTAATCTGTGAATTCCAGCCACTCCTACATCGTATATACGTTTATAAGGATGTCCCATAAGATCCAGTGTCAGGCAGGCCTCCTCTGCAACCGGGAGATCAGAAGTACCGGCTGAAATTACCAGGACGGTTCCTTTATTCGGCGGTCTGGGATGGGAAAGCCTTCCAGACCATGTAAGTGATTTGGATATCGGGTGAAATTCTACCTCCGGTATGGAGCTGACAACACAGTCTGATTGTTCTCCTGATACCCGTGTCACCAGTACCGGCCCGCCAATTGAAATCAGCTTGGAAACAATGCCTACTAATTGTTTACACGTCTTCCCCGGTCCGTAAACGACCTCTGGAAAACCCTCTCTGATGTATCTGTGGTGATCAAGACAGGCCCAGCCCAGATCCTCAAAAGGCAGTCTTTTAAGGTCTTCTATTGCCATATCTACAGATAAATCGCCGGCCCTTATTCTCTCCAGCAGATTCCGGAGCCTTGTTTCATTCATAAAGATAAATTAATTTAACTAATTTCGTTAACTAGCCTATATAATATAAGATTTATGTCCTATATCTATAGCTCTTTAAGGTGCTCCTTGAGAGGCATCAACTGTTGTTCAAATTGATCAGCGATTTCAACCGATATATGAGACCACTCTTTTTGAAATTCCGGTAATGAATTAACATCTATCTTGCTGGCTATAGCCGTACCATACTGTTGTGAAATGGCCTGCCTTATTCCGCCGAGGTGGTCTTCCATCCGCATTTTTAACTGTTCATAATATTGATCGCGGGTCTGCTCATAACTTTTCAGCAATTGTTCGATGCGGGGGATAATGTGATTCGCCTGGCTTCCTTTAAGCTCTGCAAAACCGCTCAGGGCCTTTATAATGCCCGGCCACTGGTCTTTGTCCCTGGGTAGAACAATATTTCTTAACAGTATTTCCGTGGCCCCCTTTAATACCAAGGGCATCTCATTTTTGGAAATATCGCTGAGGCCAGCTTTAAGTCCCTCAATTTTACCCTGCATATATCTGGCAACTATATGACGGCCGCGATCCGACAACTTCTCTGTCTCCAATTCTTCTTTGGTGGTACGGCCCAGACGATCCGCCTTTTCCATGGCGATCTCAATGCTGCTTCTGATCTCTCCCATTTTAAATAAACTCCCATGATTATACTCGACAAAACCTGGATATCCCGATAAAACTAAAATCAGCATAATCACGCCGGCCGCAAGAATCAAGATCAGACTTTCGGCCAAAAAGCAGCAAGGGTGAAAAAGCCGCTAAGGAGGATTCTATGTCAAAAAGCCCAGCCTGGATGAAGACAATGTCGGACCCGGCATCATATCCACATCCGGTTGATAATGTAACTATGATTCAGACACATATTTCATGGATATTCCTTGCGGGAGACAGGGTCTATAAAATCAAAAAACCTGTAGACTTCGGTTTCCTGAATTTTATAACACTGGAGAATAGACACCACTTTTGTCTGGAGGAACTGCGACTGAATCGCCGGCTGTGTGAAGAAATTTACCTGGATGTATGGCCTGTCACTGAAGATAATGGTCAAATAAGGATCAATGGGACAGGAGCGCCTATAGAGTGGGCAGTGGTTATGCAGCGTATGCCTGAAAAAGGCATGATGGTGTACCTGCTTTCTAAAAATATGATAGGCAATACGGAAATCGATGCGGTTGTCAATAGACTGGTGCCCTTTTACAAAAAGGCAGCCGCAGGGCAGGAAACTAAAAAATTCGGGACAATAGACATAATAAGTCAAAACACAGAGGAAAATTTCGATCAGACCTCAGTTTTTGTCGGAAATCTAATCGAAGAATCCACCTATAATCATATCTGTAATTACACCAGATCTTTTATTAACAACAACAAAACCCTCTTCCTATCAAGGATGGAACAAGATTTCATCAGAGAAGGTCACGGGGATTTGTATTCTGCAAATATCTGTTTTGACAAAATAAATAACGCTGTTTACGTCTTTGATTGCATCGAGTTCAACAAACGCTTCAGGTGTGGAGACATTGCCTCGGACGTGGCATTTTTGGCCATGGACCTCGATTATCACGGCCTCCCGACACTCTCCAACTATTTTGTCAGATCTTTCTCTGATCAGATCGGTGATGCACAACTTCTCGAATTAATGGACTTCTACAAGTGTTACCGGGCATACGTAAGGGGTAAAATCGGTTGTTTTACATGGGCATCCGATGGAATAGATATGGAAACAAAAGAAAGTGCCGGACGCCAGGCCTCAAAATACTTTCGCCTGGCATTGAATTATGCGGGCGGCATCAGCGCCCCTGACCTTTATGTGTTTTTCGGTCTCTCCGGTACCGGCAAGTCCACGGTTGCATCTGCATGGGCAAAAGACCATCAACTTCCTCTTTATAACTCTGACAGGGTCAGAAAGGAGTCTGTAGCCGGTATACCCTCGGAGGAACATCACTGGGAGCCTTTTGATCAGGGCATTTACAGCCGGGAACATACCCTAAAGACATACAGGGCTTTGGCCCGCCTTGCCGGCAAACATCTGATGCAAGGGGAGTCGGTAATACTGGATGCTACTTATCGGGACAAAGAGGAGAGATTAAGGCTCTTGGATCTGGCCGGTGAGTCCAAAGCAAACATCCATTTTATCTTGTGTATATGTCCTGAACATGAAATAAAAGGACGCTTGACCCGGAGAGCGCAGACAGAAACCGAGGTTTCAGACGGGCGGTGGGAGATCTATTTGAAACAGAAAGAACAATTCACACCAACAGATGACCTTGACCGGGACAATTTCATTGTACTGTCTACCGACAGATCCATACAGGAGATACTACAAGAACTGGATGAAAATTTCCCCGATCAGGCCACTTAATACTTAGTAAAAAACCATCATTTCAGGGCGACAAATAGCTGCAGAACTCCAAAAATAAATAGAATAACGGCAATCTCATGGTGATAAGAAAAGCTGAGGTTCTGCACAAAAAATGCCGCTGTAAGCAGAATCACTCCCCTGCCTATGGGTTTCAGGTAAGCGCGCATATATTCTCCCAGGATTTCCATTGTCTCTCCTGACAGTTTTATGTGCAGGTTTTCCTCGCTTAAATGTGTGATAATTATCTTCAAGCGCCGCATGGTCAAAGGCAAGGAGATAAGTTCACTTTTGAGCGTCGGTAATAACCTGGTCTCCGCACCCAGTGCCCTGTTGATATTTTTTATCAGAACAGGCAGTATGTCTTTGATGCCGTTAAAATTTTCAATGAAGGTGGTCCCCAGTCCCTCTACAAGAGAGCTGGCACGCATGACATAGACCAGTTCCTGAGGGATCTTAAAGGGTAGTTCCCGCATTGAGTCAAGTAAATCAAAGGCCAGGTTCTGCATGGTTGTGGCATTCAAGTTTTCATTTCCAAAGATATCAAACATCCGTTCCGCCAGTTCCTGCATTTGATCCTCTCGTGCCGTAGCTACGATTACACCTAACCGTTTGCATGAGGCGATAAAGAGTTCAAAGTCCTGCTCATTGGCGGCCTTTATCATCTCGATCATGGCCACCCGGGTGGAGTTGGATAATCGCTTGACCATTCCGAAGTCAAGGACGATAAGCGTACCATCATCCCCAACTAAAAAATTGCCGGGATGGGGGTCGGCGTGAAACAGGCCGCATACCAGCATCTGTTCCATATAGAAGGAGATCATCCTGTCCATAAGGGTTGGAAATGGGATATTTGAACGGGCCAAGCCATATTTATCATCAATACGCATCCCTGTCTCAAAACTCATAACCAGGGCATCGGAGGTGCAATAACTTGAATATACCTCGGGAAATCGGATGCCGTTCAGCTGATAGATCTCCCTGAATTTACAAAGATTGTCCATTTCAATAGACAAGTCCACCTCTTTGACGATCATACTGGCGAATTCATTGAGCACCGCCTCTAAAGAGTTCTTTGTAAGGCGGCTGAAGAAAGGCTGAAAGATTTTTAAAAAGATACCAATGATTCTAATATCATCGAGGACGTCTTTTTCAATGTTCAGTCGTCGTATTTTTACGGCCACTTTTGTACCGTCGTCCAGCTCGGCGCTGTGTACTTGGCCTATGGAGGCACTGGCTATGGGAGTGTGGACAAAATCACGAAAAGGGCGGACCGTGCCGAACGCCCGGTTGTACATTATCTCAAAATCGGCTCGGTCCATGGGCTCGACCTCATCGTGGATGGTCTTAAGCTCGCGCAGATATTCCTCGGTGAAGAAATCGGCCCTGGTAGCCAGAACCTGCGCCAGCTTGATGAAGCTCACGCCCAGATAAAGTATGGTTTGCTTGAATGCGACGGGATCCAGTGGGCGTATATAAAGGAACCGTTCCCTTTTGCGCACGATAACAAATACAGTAAGCAGAAAACGAAATGTCTTCCACACCCGTCCAGGATTATAGTTTCTGAGCATCAGGCCCTTTTTATCATTGTTTTCAGTTCTTCTAAGTCCTCCTTGGTGACCAGGCCCATCTCACGGATTGTCTCTTTTAGTTTTTCCTGGATGTGCGAGTCAATGGCCTCCTCTTCCTTCTTAGCCCTATCCTTAGCATCCTGAATAAATTTCTTGGCATCTTCCTTATTGATTTCTCCGCGTTTCTCCAGTTCTTTGATCCGTTCCTTGAGCTTATCCTTTGCCAAGAAGGCAGCTCCGAGTCCGAGATACAGCATGTCCTTTGCTTCCATTGTCTTTCCCCCTTTTTATTTCTCCATAATCAGGTGCCTTATCCCCCTGATCTGCCTGAATGTGGCCCCTTCACTGATGCAGCGAATGGCCGTCTGCGGATCAGCCACTTTTGAACCTGCAATCATATCAACTCCGTAGTCAAAAAGTACAGATGATAAAGGCGAAGTGGCTCCCACCATCAACACGAAACTATCTCTGCACAGACCTAATAAGTCATCTACCGTATTATTAATAAACGACGTCCCTGTAATAGCAACAACATCAGCTATAGGCAGTACGTTTTCCGCCTCTCCTGCCGGCAAGTCCCCTTCCTGTGGTCTTTTCTCTATTACCCAGAGTCTCTTGGCTAACTCACGTATCCTGGAAATAAACGGAAAATGGCCCACAACGCATACGTTTTTGCCCCTTCCCTTCTCTGCCAGTATATCGAAGGCATTCAGGTCAACACAGCGGTCTTCATCAACCTCTAAGAGGGAGTTCAAGGCAGCCATTCCGATAGACGCCTCCAGAAAATTGTCTGATCGAGCATATTCTACCACTTCCAGGGCGGTTTTTTTAGTCAGTTCTCCCACACCTCTTACCGGCTCATGAGGAATACGGTCACCCTTAAAGGTAGAAGACAGACCGCAACCAAGGCTTGATACCGCAGTCCAGTGGATACATGTATGGATTTCATTTATTTTATGATCTTTATTATTTAAAGAAGAGATTATATCACTGAGTATTTTCATTTAATCTTCCTGAGCTGGAAATAATTTTTGAATTAGTCACGGACAATAAGCTTTTTTATGGTAATCTTAAAAATTTTATTAAAAAGATGGATATTGATGCCATATTGATATAGCTTAAAACACTAAATCATATAAAAAAGACAGAGAAAAAAATGAGTATATCTGAATAATAAGTAAAATTCATTATGATGTAAGCTTTAATTTAATTTAATTTAACCGGGCAAATAAAAAATATGGAGCGATTCCATGACCCAGCAAAAAGAAAATATTCAGAAGCAATACTTTGGCCGGATTTTGGATGGCAGGTATTCCGTCGCCCTGAAAAAGAGGGTTTCTGAAGGCATCGAGACCCTGGTCGCCTGTGAGAAAGTGGCCCACAGGCTGATCCCCTATATTGCGGCCTGGCATGAGGATAGAAAAATAATTTGGTATGAATATGCCGGCAGGGAATTTTGTGATCTGCTTGATTGCAGCTTTAAAGACTTGGCTGAATCATTTCGAAAATCAATTATTGATCAGAGGATTTATCGCTACACGAATCGTAAAAAAGAGGTAGAAGAAAGAATTATAACCAGGGACGAACTGAGGGGGGGATGGAGAGGGCTCCGTGAGGAGGTCAAGGAATCCGGCCGGGTTGAAGCGGTTTATAAGGTGTTGATAAGTGACAACAATACGGTCTGGCTCAAGGATCAGGCCTCGATTGAGACCTTCAAGGAAGATAATACCTGCATTTCAATCGGTTTTCTGACCGATGTTACCAAGGAAATGGAGCTTAAAGACCTCTTTCAGCGGATCGGTTACATTGATGAACTGACAAAACTGCCGAGGAGATCTATTCTGGATAGGATACTTGAAGTCAATATAGGCAATTTACAGCGGGGACATATTGAAGATTTTGTACTCATACTTATTGACGTGGACCACTTCAAGCTGGTGAACGACAGACATGGACATCTGGCGGGTGACCATATTCTGGCGACTCTGGCGGATGTTATGAGATCCACCACCAGAAAACAGGATGAGATAGGCCGATACGGCGGAGAGGAATTTTATGGCTTTACGATTGGAGATATAAACACCGGCCTGAAATTTGCCGAAAGACTCCGGAAGCGGGTAGAGAAATACAGTTTTACTTATAAGAAAGAGATTATTCCAATAACCGTCTCTATTGGATTAGTTTCGGCAACACAGGTCGGCAAGCTGGAATCGCTGACCGCCGACCAACTTATTTTTATGGTAGACAAGAGTCTGTATGCGGCAAAGCAAAGCGGACGAAACAGAGTTGCCTCTGTCGCATAGGGAGAGACTATGGGCTTTAAAAAAGTGGCCGGCGGCGGTATTTTCAGAAAGAGACTCTGGAAAAAACCCCGTGCTCTAAAAAGTGACATATCTCGGAAGCGACCTCTTTTGACACTAAAAGGCCCATATGACTTACGTGCAGGGTGATGAAGTCGCGAACCCCTGGGATGCACATTTCCTCAATACAGACGGTTCCATCTCCGGAAGGACCAACAGCACCGATCAGTCTGCCAAGACCGAAATTCAAAGTACCGCCGATAACACCAAGGTCCCGCTTACCCGACCATGCAGGTACATCACCTTTCAGCAACTGGGTTATGCAGGGGCCGAGCAGATTCCGCCCCCCCGGGAAGCGAATGAAGCGCCGCGCTGTTTGACTGTCCTGATACGGCGGACTCAAGACGACAATGCGTCCGGGACGCTGACTGGGAAAAGCTTCAAATAGCTTCAGAACAACCACGCCCCCCAGACTGTGTCCTACAAAATGGATTGTTTGGGTCGGAACCTTTTCAACAAAAGCGTTCAGACGAGCCGCTATCTCGGCGAGATTCAGACGGGTACTGGAATAACGGAAAGACCATGGTCGATAGCCAAAGCGATTAAGCCTGTGCCTGAGCAGGCTCATTTCCATCCCGTTCATCCAGAGGCCATGAACAAGGACGACAGATGCCTCCTTATTCTTCAGTTTCCTGTTTTTCGTATTCAATGTCAAAATCAATCATTTTTTTCGCATTTTCAAAGGCAATAGTCTCATTTTTCCCGGCGCGGCTGCTATGTTTTACCTCTCTTCCCTCTTTGTTGAATATGGTTACGGCAAATAAGGAGCACCTGGCCTCTTGAGGCATGACCTCGATAGTATGATCTTTGTACTTTATAACTTTTTTAGAATCTTCCATATAAAGACCTCCATAGGCGTTTACAGGTTTAATGGTCCACCTCATCACGGTCACACTACAGCGCCCTTTGCAAAATTCAAGCATGGAACAAAAGAAGCGTTTTGTCAGAAGCTCTAAAGTGAATGCCCGAACAACATATCCTTATCAATATGGCCACTGGCCGGTTTCACGAGATTTTGCATGCTCAAAGACCTAACGGTCTAGCAAATATCTCTTTTCCGGACATCGTATATAAAGGGTGACCGGCAAAGATCTCCCAAACTGGACTGGCCGGTGAAAAAGCTTATCTTATTTTTAATATATTAGTTAATCCCGGTCTATTATTAACTTGTTATACGTGGAAAATCGTTTCCCCAGCAGGTTAGTATGACCGCGGAAAGGGCCTTGAGAATAGAGGCAATTGTTTCTTTATTGGAGGTCAAAAACGTGAGGTCAAAGACATGGTTCCTGATTGCTGCCTGTGCTGTGATCGCTCTCGCCCTTGGGTTCTGGTGGAGTATGGGGAAAAAAGAGGAACCCCGGCAGGAGGCCTTGGTGGTTCAGAAAAACAAAACAGAAAGACGCACCTCCTGTGCAGCTGGGAAAAAAGACAGGCGCCGTGCCGGACACGACATGGGAGGAGCCTGCGCAATCCATAGAAGATCTACCTGAGCCCGAGCCGGAGCTGTTGACCGTCCGGGGAATCGTGGAATGGATGGATACCTGCACCCGGACTATCGGGGTGGATGGAACCACAATCGATGTCTCACGGCAGGGAGGGAATTCCCCATGTATTCGACCTATCAGATCGGCGACTTTGTTGAAGTCACTTACAGAGAGTATAAGGCCGGGAACATTCTGAATTCAATTGAACTGATACAAGAGAGATTAGAGTAATTGGTCATTTTTATAAAATATAATTTATAACATTATCAACAATAGTTATCTAAAATACTTAATCAGAACTCTCGGATCATTGGTCCCGATAGCATCCACTCCCATATCCACATAAGGCGGCAAGATTTCCTGTTTGTCGATATTCCATATAAACACCTTTAGACCTTGCCTGTGGGCTGTTTTGACAAGCTCCCTGTCCACAAAGGAGTATTTCATGACCAGGGTATCTGCAGAGGCATGGGTGGCAATGCACGCATCCACCGGAGACCCTACAAACAGCACTCCGGTCTGGATGCGGCTGTCCCTCTGTTTGACCGTCTTTACGAGCCTGTGCCGGAATGATATTACACAGGACTTGTGGAACAGGTCGTTTTGTCTTATAAGATCGACCACCGGCCCTTCAGTCCCCTCTTCCTTCAACTCAATTACCAGCAATACCCGCCTGTCGATTAAATCGACGACCTCCTGAAGCGTGGGTATTGACTCACCCTTGCCTGCATCCAGCCGCTTGATCTCCTGTACTGTAAAACCGCTGACCGGGCCTGTCCCATTTGTAGTCCGGTCCACGGTCGCGTCATGTATCACTACCAGTTCTTTGTCCTTGCTCAGATGGACGTCAATCTCAACTGCATCCACCCCGAGATCAATAGCGCGATCAATGGAAAGCAGTGTATTCTCCGGCTCAATTGCCGCGGCACCCCGATGTCCCATGATTATCATTTTCGATATCTCCTAATCTGTAATTACAGCAGCAATAGTGCCTTTACCTGTTTAACAGGCTTGAAAATCGCCCGCGTTATCAGGAAGATTGGATTTTGGTCTACATTATCACAAATTATGCACCTTTATTAATTCTTGTGACAGATCTTACTATAATACTTACACCGGACAAGCCGTAACTAATTCCCAGGTAATACAATTCTATGAAAATCAGCTGTCACTTGACTGGCGCTTCAGATATGTGTATTTTTATACACATAGGGAGGTACACTATGAGGACGAACATTGTACTTGATGACGCCCTTGTGCAGGAGGCCTTGAAGCTTAGCGGCGTCAAAACAAAGAAGGAGATTATTTCCCTGGCCTTGAAGGAGTTCGTCGGAAATCGGAAACGCCGGAATCTGCTGGAACTGACCGGCAAGATTCAATTTCGAGAAAATTATGATTACAAAGCTCTGCGGGAAGGGAAATGATCCTTGTCGATACCTCTGTTCTCATTGACTTGTTCAAAGGCAGAGAAAATGAGATCACCCGACGGTTTCACAGCTTACTGCAGCAAGAGGTGCCGTTTGGCATTACGTCGGTTATCTACCAAGAGATCCTGCAAGGGGCTAAAACAGAAAAAGAATACGCTATACTGAAAGAATATCTTTCCTCCCAGCGGTTTTTTCATCCCAGGGACCCGATTGAATCATACGCTCAGGCAGCCCATATCTATTTTGCGTGCCGCAGAAAGGGAATCACTGTCCGGAGCACGATTGACTGTCTCATTGCCCAGATAGCCTTGGAACACGACCTGTTCCTCCTTCAAAATGACAGCGATTTCATCGCCATGGCGCCTATAATCGGCCTTCGCCTCATATAAACTCGCTGGTAGAAAATCACTTTTTTCTACTCGATTCACAATTTCCAAAGCCTAACTGCGGCCTGATGGAAAAATGCTTTAAAGAAAGGCTTCGCCAGGGTCAGGTGCATAGTTTCATGAAATGGATAAATGCCTGAACTGTTTTATAAAAGCGGCCATATTCGCATCTTTCCGGATCCCCAGACGGGTCAGACAAAAGTCGTATCTGACCGGGTCCGCGGGGGCAATGCTTCGAAATGCCGCGGTAACTTCGAGTGCGGAATGCATATTCGCGTGTCTTCTTGCCGTAAGCCCGAGCAGCTGACAAATCCTATGCATATGGGTATCAACAGGGACTATCAGCTTTGATGCCGGCACGGTTTCCCACCCCCCGGGATCTACCCCGTCCGATCGCACCATCCATCTGAGAAAGAGGTTGAGCCGCTTGCATGCACTCCCTTTGCATGGCGAGGGCACCAGATGCTCCAGTTTGCCGCCGGCACTGGAGATCAGTTCTGCTGTAAAGGCGGAAAGGGCTGGAAGTACCGTATCATCACATTCATTCAAGCCGGCTGAAAAACACGCCTGAAGCGTACCGTGGTGTTCCAGGACCTTCTTAACGGCAAACAGCATGGCGCAAAACTTTTGGTCTTCGGTGAACCGGTGTCTGAAACCTGAAAAGGTACGGAATATGGTCTCAAGGGATGATTGCTTTAAAAAGACCGATGGGCTTGGCTCCATCTGTTCAAGAATAAAGGAAACGCTCTTGAGAATATAGGCAACCCTTCCATAGGCGAGAGACGAGGCGATGAATGCCACGATTTCACGGTCACAAAGCCCATCATAATGGTAAAGAAACTCAAGGGGATCAGGATGTACAAACTCCCGGCTGTTATACCGGCTGTAAAGCCTTTCAAGACTGTCTTTAAGGATTACGGGAAGCATGAGTATCAGTGCGCTATTTACCGATCAGGCACTTCGAGACATTCTGGAACTGATCTGTCTTTACCCAGGTGTATTTTTCCAGAAAGAGTTCATCGCTTGCGTAGAGCTTACCTGTCTTTTTCCTTTCGAGAAATTCATGAAATTGAGCCGGGCCTCCGTTATACATGGAATAGACCAGCTGGGCCAGGGTATCATTATCAACCTGTATTTCGGAATTCATCCTGTCCAGCCTTTTCAGGGCATATCTCTCGAGATACAACTCCAGGATTTCACAACCCGCTATTACATTATATTCTATATCCCACCTCAGGTGATGACGATCATATAATCCCCTCCAGACACGTTCATTTATGGTTCATCCGACTAAAGCGTACCTGGTCTCATGAAGTCCTGGAATTTTGAGTTTAAAGAACTCCATGTCTCTATATCCATAAGCCTGTCGCTTCATTGT